>ERZ794947.93-NODE-93-length-44081-cov-161.390974_pt1 | contig 44081 bp, 19 predicted proteins | sample MGYA00511908_ERZ794947 | MGnify/ENA primary metagenome ERZ794947 (study PRJEB30137, sample SAMN04331400) | food metagenome | isolation source: control ferment replicate 2c | study: EMG produced TPA metagenomics assembly of the Comparison of meta-barcoding and...
AAAAAAAAAAAAAAAAAAAAAAAAAAAAAAAAAAAAAAAAAAAAAAAAAAAAAAATTAACCCAACGAAGGGAACATGACTTCTTTTAGAGAGCCGAGTGATAAGGCCAGTTGTCGTAAAAGTAAATAAATAAAATCAAAAAAGGCAAATGTGAGAAATAGCTAACATTAGCAATATCGCAGATATATTTGAGTATGGCTCATCTATCATCTGTTAGTCTTTGAATAGTTTCCTTAATTTCATTTGCGGATCTTTCCATTTCAATATTTTTGTACTCTAAATGGCGCTCCTTCTTCTTCATCCACGTTTCAGCATTGAGAATGGAGTCACCACATCTTTCCACGTCTATTTGAAAAGCGGATTCACACCAAAGACGTTGTTGCTGTTATTAAATTTGCATTATTAGTAAAAGAACGTAGTAAAATTGAGATGGCACAGGATGCCTAGTTTCGACCTATACTTACTTTTGCTAGCCTTTCCATTTTTTCATATATTTCGTCCATGTCTTTTGTATATTGCTCAATAATTTTTACAGGAACAGTACAAAACAAATCCCAATCCATCTTTTCCTGTTGTTGTTTGGACATCATCCCATCTTGACTGGAGAGGTCTTTGTACGATTCCCGGATCAAATGAGTGATTTCATTAATTTTCTTGAGTACATCATTTTCCAGGATATGGTTTTGGAAGGTTTCCTGTGGATTGTTGATTTGCCATTCGGCGGCTAATTTGAAAAGACTTGGTATATTGTTGGTCACGTCCGGACTTTTTGATGAGTTGGTTTTTTCCAAGTTATTATCCTGGTCGTTCTCAGATGATTGCCTAGGGACTTCCGTAGTATCACTCATGGTTATAGTTCCGCTTTTCTGTTCTTCGTTGCTTAATGATGTTTAGTTCTGAAATAACGATTTTTTAAGCGCTTGGCAATTTCACAAGAAAAAGGTGAAAAAAGAAAAATAAGATTAAACGATGAATGCGATTTTTTGTTTCTGTTATTATTATTATATAATTAAAAACTAAGCAAATATAGTATGCATATGCATTTTGAATGATGGGTGAAAGAATTCAAAACTGTAATGCTGACGAAGGCTTGATAACCCTTTGCATACTTTCTTCACTGTCGTTGCTTGACCGGAATCTTATGTCCTGCAATTCGAATTCCTCTCTAGTAGCAAATGGTTCGTGTTTGCCGCCATTGCTTATATTTGCGGTGTGATTTCCATGGTCTAAACTGGTCTTAGCATCATTTTCACTATTTAAGTCAACATCAGATGTTTTTCTTATTGTTGCCATAGTATCACTGTTTCTCATCAGTTCAGCCTCGCCCGAAGTAGACTGTCGTTGCGGATAACGTTGACTGTAAGAAGTTTCATCGTCTAGATCTGCATCAGTAAATACACCGGCTTGGTAGCCTAAGAATTTATCATCGATTCCACCTCCATAGGACGTGCCATTATCGGAAATACACCATTCTAAGCCAGACCAAGCTAAGCATGACACAGAAATCAAACCTGCAAAACACCACAGAAGCGCAAACCATGTAACTCCAAGATGGTAAGAAAACCCGAAGGCCTCTAATTCTGTATTAATTCTAGACTGAATAGTGTAGTTAACCCAGGCAAGACTTATGCTACTTATCAGGCCCCCAATGAAAACAACTAGCGATAGTAGAGAGTTGATATGAACAAGTGCCCTTTCTTTGAGGGCGTTCATAAATCTTCCCTTTATGTAGTAGTACCATATCATGAAAAATAACATACACACCTGGAAACTAATAACTGCATAGAGAAAATGTAACACGTTGGCCTTTTTATGTTTTAAACTCCTCATGTAGGTCGTGTATGCAGAACTTTCTGCCTGTTGTGAACCGATTTTGTTGTATGCATAATCTAAAATGATATCTAAACCCAAGCTTTCTAAAACCTCACGATAATCGAAAAGATAGTCCGTTCCTATGCTACTGCAGGTACTCTTAGTAGTCGAATTCTTTACGCTATGCATATTTCCTTCAGAGTCGAATACTTCCACCATGGTATATGTTGAATCGCACCTCCCATAAAGCGACACTGTGATGTACTGAGGAACATTCTTTATCTGACTTTCAGTGTAAGCAGTCAATATATACAGTTCGGATGTTGTTAGGCCTACACCGTTATTTTCTTCTGTAGATGTCGACTGCTCCATAGACTCTCTCAACACGGTAAATAAACCCGTCGTAATATCAGCAGAGTAAGTATCCAGTCGTGACATGTACAATGTTCTTGGCGAAGAAAGGGGTCCGACAGTCAACGCCAACCCGAAAGAGATTATGAGTAATGTCGTCCCTAATCTTAGCCACTGTACCACTTTCTCAAGGGCTGTAAGGTTCTGGAATGGCCTGGCTATTGTATCTCGTATTCTTGACATCACCATTTATTTTCGATCCATTAGATATGCAAGGGTATTCGCAATGACTGATACACAAAGCAATGGTGTAAATGAAACTAAGTAGAGAGTTGACAGTGTTAAGCAAACAACGAATCCAGAGGAACAAAGTATTCGGGACGTTTGTTTATGCGGCGTCCAAAAGATGTATTTAAAGTTAACCATATTATGTATCAATCTAAATAAAGAAATAATTGTAAATTTTCATCGCATCAGTAATATGACCGCGAAAACGCTATTCTTTCCAAAAAAGTTAAAATGAACATAGTATGAAAAAGAAAAATACATAAGCAGCCCTTTCATCACCTTCCTTACAGGGGTTCAAGAAAGTTGTTTTGTTCTAACAATTGGATTAGCTAAAATGGCTAAAACATTGAAAGATTTGGACGGTTGGCAAGTTATCACTACAGATGATCAGGGGAGGGTTATTGACGACAACAATAGAAGAAGATCAAGAAAAAGAGGAGGAGAAAACGTATTTCTGAAAAGAATTTCTGATGGATTGAGTTTTGGGAAGGGTGAGAGCGTGATATTTAATGATAATGTGACGGAAACATATTCTGTCTACTTGATCCATGAGATCAGACTCAATACACTTAATAATGTTGTGGAGATTTGGGTTTTTTCTTACTTGAGATGGTTTGAACTCAAACCAAAACTGTACTACGAACAATTCAGGCCAGATCTAATAAAGGAAGATCATCCTTTAGAATTTTACAAAGATAAATTTTTCAACGAAGTAAATAAGAGCGAGTTATATTTAACTGCTGAGCTATCAGAGATTTGGCTTAAGGATTTCATTGCCGTTGGACAGATACTGCCAGAGTCACAATGGAATGATAGTAGTATCGATAAAATAGAGGATAGAGATTTCCTAGTACGTTATGCATGCGAACCTACTGCGGAAAAGTTTGTACCAATTGATATTTTTCAAATCATAAGAAGAGTAAAGGAAATGGAACCCAAACAATCTGATGAATACTTGAAAAGAGTATCTGTACCAGTGAGTGGGCAGAAGACAAATAGACAGGTAATACATAAGATGGGAGTTGAAAGATCTTCAAAAAGACTAGCAAAGAAACCTTCAATGAAAAAAATTAAAATCGAGCCCTCTGCAGACGATGACGTAAATAATGGAAATGTACCGTTCCAGCGAGGAACGTCAACATCTCATGGTTCAATTTCTCCCCAAGAAGAGTCTGTTTCCTCTAACATCTCATCGGCGTCCCCTTCTGCGCTCACATCACCTACAGATTCTTCGAAAATTTTACAAAAAAGATCTATATCAAAGGAACTAATTGTTTCAGAGGAAATACCAATAAACTCTTCAGAACAGGAATCCGATTATGAGCCAAACAATGAAACATCTGTGCTTTCAAGTAAACCGGGGTCAAAGCCAGAGAAGACATCTACAGAACTCGTTGACGGCCGAGAGAATTTTGTATATGCAAATAATCCAGAAGTGAGTGATGATGGTGGGCTTGAAGAGGAAACAGATGAAGTTAGTTCAGAAAGTTCTGATGAAGCAATAATACCAGTAAATAAAAGACGTGCCGCTCACGGAAGCGAATTGAGCAGTAAAATTAGAAAAATCCACATTCAAGAAACACAAGAATTTTCTCAAAATTACACTACAGAAACAGATAACGAAATGAACGGAAATGGAAAACCTGGAATTCCCAGGGGCAACACCAAAATTCATAGTATGAACGAAAATCCTACACCAGAAAAAGGTAATGCAAAGATGATTGATTTCGCTACTTTGTCAAAGTTGAAAAAAAAATATCAGATAATTTTAGACCGGTTTGCACCAGATAATCAAGTAACAGATTCCTCCCAATTGAACAAATTAACAGACGAACAGTCAAGCTTGGACGTTGCAGGCCTTGAGGATAAGTTTAGAAAAGCATGCTCTTCATCTGGAAGAGAAACCATTCTGTCAAATTTTAACGCTGATATAAATTTAGAGGAATCAATTAGAGAATCTTTACAAAAGAGAGAACTACTGAAATCACAAGTGGAGGATTTTACAAGAATATTCCTTCCGATTTACGACAGTTTGATGTCTTCCCAAAATAAACTATTTTATATTACCAATGCAGATGATTCTACTAAATTCCAGCTTGTGAATGATGTAATGGATGAGTTGATCACCTCTTCGGCCCGAAAGGAACTGCCTATTTTCGATTACATTCATATTGATGCCTTGGAACTGGCAGGAATGGATGCATTATATGAGAAAATATGGTTCGCCATTTCTAAAGAAAATCTATGCGGTGATATATCACTAGAAGCGTTAAACTTCTATATTACAAATGTCCCGAAAGCAAAAAAGAGAAAGACACTAATATTAATACAAAATCCGGACAATCTATTGAGTGAGAAGATTTTACAATATTTCGAGAAATGGATTTCTTCGAAAAATTCAAAATTGTCCATCATTTGCGTTGGCGGACATAATGTGACGATTGGAGAGCAAATAAATATAATGCCAACCCTCAAAGCACACTTTACCGAAATCAAACTTAATAAGGTGAACAAGAATGAATTGCAACAAATGATCATCACGCGACTCAAATCTTTATTGAAACCTTTTCATGTCAAAGTAAATGATAAGAAGGAAATGACTATTTACAATAATATTCGCGAAGGACAGAACCAGAAAATACCAGATAATGTGATAGTAATCAATCATAAGATCAACAACAAAATCACTCAACTTATTGCAAAGAACGTAGCCAACGTAAGTGGTAGTACTGAAAAAGCATTCAAAATATGTGAAGCTGCTGTAGAAATTTCTAAAAAAGACTTCGTACGGAAAGGTGGTCTACAAAAGGGTAAATTGGTGGTGTCACAGGAGATGGTACCACGCTATTTCTCAGAAGCTATTAACGGATTCAAGGATGAAACTATTTCAAAGAAGATTATAGGAATGTCTCTGTTGATGAGAACATTTTTATATACCCTGGCGCAAGAAACCGAAGGCACGAATCGTCATACGCTTGCTCTGGAGACCGTCCTGATTAAGATGGTGAAGATGTTGCGGGACAACCCAGGGTACAAGGCGTCAAAAGAAATTAAGAAGGTCATATGCGGTGCCTGGGAGCCCGCAATAACTATAGAGAAACTAAAGCAATTTTCTTGGATAAGTGTAGTGAATGATTTAGTGGGAGAAAAATTAGTTGTTGTGGTGCTCGAGGAGCCCAGTGCAAGCATTATGGTAGAACTAAAACTTCCTTTAGAAATAAATTACGCATTTTCGATGGATGAAGAATTTAAAAATATGGACTGCATTTGACCACCAACATTCATTTTCACTTCCGCCATAAATATGCCTATGTACACATGCAGTCTCTTCTGTATTCCTTAATAATGTAACCATAACTGTTTACTTACTAAAACCTAATCAAACTCCAGGACAGTTTTCTGTTGTGGACCCAGACCCACGGAAACGTTGAAACCCAAACATTATAATATTTTTTTTTTTTTTTTTTTGGTTAATGAAAAACTAACTTTTTATTGTGCACTACGGATGCCTCGCGTCACCATCCGCTGGAAATTCCAGGACTCTCTCACCTGCGCGATAATATACCCAAAATGACTAGATGTCACAACTATTCTATTAAGAAAGGAAGGTGTTCACGTTGTGAACTTTAATATTAAGGAAACAAAACAAGCACACGAATAACCAATCGTTTAATCATGGCTGTCGGAAAGAATAAGAGACTATCCAAGGGTAAGAAAGGTCAAAAGAAGAGAGTCGTTGACCCATTTACCAGAAAGGAATGGTTCGACATTAAAGCTCCATCCACTTTTGAAAACAGAAATGTTGGTAAGACTTTAGTTAACAAGTCCACTGGTTTGAAGAGTGCTTCAGATGCTTTGAAAGGTAGAGTTGTCGAAGTTTGCTTGGCTGACTTACAGGGTTCTGAAGACCACTCTTTCAGAAAAATCAAATTAAGAGTTGACGAAGTCCAAGGTAAGAATTTATTGACCAACTTCCACGGTATGGACTTCACTACTGATAAATTGAGATCCATGGTTAGAAAGTGGCAAACTTTGATCGAAGCTAACGTTACTGTTAAGACTTCTGATGATTACGTTTTGAGAATCTTTGCTATCGCCTTCACCAGAAAGCAAGCTAACCAAGTTAAGAGACACTCTTACGCTCAATCTTCCCATATCAGAGCTATCAGAAAGGTTATTTCCGAAATCTTGACTAAGGAAGTTCAAGGATCTACCTTGGCCCAATTGACCTCCAAGTTGATTCCAGAAGTTATCAACAAGGAAATTGAAAACGCCACCAAGGACATTTTCCCACTACAAAACATCCATGTTAGAAAGGTTAAGTTGTTGAAACAACCAAAGTTCGATGTCGGTGCTTTGATGGCTTTGCACGGTGAAGGTTCTGGTGAAGAAAAGGGTAAGAAGGTTACCGGTTTCAAGGACGAAGTCTTGGAAACTGTGTAAAGGAACCAATAATAAAATAGAAAGGAAAGGAACAGGAAAAAGGAGTGATGCATATCTTATTTTTTAAATCTTTCTTTTTCGATTTTAATTTTTTTAGTCTCTTTAATAACTCTCTATTCTATGATGTCATTAACCTCGTCAAAAAGATAATTCTATAACTATACTACTGTATACAATATTTGTATAATTTTAAATCATTTTTAAGAACATATATAGCAACATGAACGATCTTCCTTTCGTTTCAAATAGGTATTTCTGCTCTGTGTGACCTGTTGAAATTTTTGTTACTCTTTCGTAAATATACTGTAATTTATTGAAATTGTGAGGAAGAGGCAAGGTGCAGAGAAAAAGAAAAACTAGGGAAAAGAAAAACCAATTGTAAATAGACAATAACTGGTTATATCAGAGAGTATTGATAGGTTACCAAGAAAATTGCAGTAAAAATGTTGGAAGAGCAACTATATTTGTTAGCTTGCATTTTTGCATCTAGGGCTGACACGCGCAATATCAAAAAGTTGTCTACTAGACTGGGCTCACAATCCAATTACTTGGAGATTCTCTGTGTTTTGTGGCCAGAATTAGATGACCCAAAAAACCTTTTGTTTCTTCGTGAATTAGAAGAGGAGGTGCAAAGTCCGGAAGGGGAAGAAACAACCGACGAAGATGTAATAGTAGAACTATTAGAAAATGACAGCAGTTTGATTCCATTAATTGAAAGTGATACCACAACGAGATCGAACAGATATCATGAACTGCAAGAATTCATAAGCAAAAAACTCAATAACAAGACCTTGGAGAATTTTGTGGAGTGGTTGAGAGAAAGGATTTTAATATGTAATGAAATGATACCTGAAACACCTTTATTATATTCTGTACTATGGGAGACTGCCAAGTCAAAAGTGTTATCTACAAAATTTATAGGATGGGTAGAAGGAGTATTAAAACCCCTCGACCACCTAAATAAACGGCTTCATCTCATATTTAAAATCAACGAATGGGAAAAAATGCCTGATAGCGAGTTATTTAAGATAATATTTGACGGTGTAGAGGATATGCAAGAATATATTGGTATAGCAGATGTTATTGAATATGAATTAGCTCCCACTTTGTCTTATGGGAAGAAATGGGAAACATTCATCACGGAATTCTTCAATAAACGGCAGTTCTCATTAAAATCTGATACTAATTACCAGTTATTTATAAAGCTTTATTACAGCCTCGAAAAAGGAGTAAAAGATAACAGTGAAGCGTCCAGAAAATTGCAAAGTAATGTGGTTGATATATTATTTCACAACAGTGAGAATTTATTTAATTTATCCAGTTTAACTCATAAGCTTGATGAATTATGGAGTATCTTGAGTGGATTCCCTGATGAAATTACAATAGAAGAACAGAAAACTATTACTGCTCTAGAGATGAAACAATTTATGGAATTCTTCATCAAATGTTCCACGAAATTTTCATTTAAAGAAATCTTTGCCATAACACAGGAAGAAGAATCGGCTCAGTTGGCCCATTTCTCTTCACTATGCCATGAAGAATTTAACAAAGCCAACGAAATCTCCAGTTTTTTGCAAGCCATGTATGAAACGGTCTTGGACATCAGCAAGGATGATAAAATTTTCACCCGAATTAGTATGGATGAAAAGCTATACAGTATATTGGAAATCCTCTTACAAATGAATGAGTTCGCGTACATTGAAGCCATCATAGAAAGATTCGACTACAGTAACAATACCCAAATATATGAACTTCTGGTGAAGTTCTTCTGGCATTTCTTCAATAATGCTTCTAATGGATTACGTAAAGAGCCTGAAATGAAAAAAGCTTCGCAAACGTTACAAATAATTCAGAAGCATATGTCGCAACGGGCAGGCACAAATCTAACTAAGCTGGAAGTATTGCTTGAGATATCAGACAAATTGTCGCATTATTCCATAAACCTAAATAAGTCGTACAATGGCGCAAGAGATACCGCTTTCAAACCAAGCAACATTCTAGAATATAGAGATTGCCCCCTCGATATAATATCCAACTTATTGGAGCTGAACCCGCGATTGTATAAGGATCTGCCAACTACAAAAAGCTTGTTATTCGGGATTTACGACAGCTTATCCATTAATAGAGAGGGCCAAACGGGTAAAGTGGAAGTGGATTTGATGGTATTACATATTGACTATGCCTTGGTGAATTTAGATTTTGGCACAGCATACGAATTGGGCAAGCAAGTGTTTGAAATTTGTCAAGAAGCGGGCCAACATATGATGAAGGCGTTGGGCGATGAGCATTGGTTAACATTTTATCAAATGGGGAAGTTTGTCGATCCAAATTGGGTGGATAATGAAATTCCCACAGAGATAATTGTTCTGCAGATGAGCATCTTGGGCCGCTTATTGGAGGTTTGCCCCCTTGAGGAAGTCGAAATTGTTACATCGCAATGGAGCACACTAGAATTGGAGCTAAGCGCCCGTGACCTGGTGAAAGACAAGTACGCACTGGACGGACAGAACGACAATAAGAGTAAGGTAGGCGGCATTGCTAGGGAGATTTTCCACAACGTGACTAATTTCTGAATACATACAGCGTATAGCTATATATAGGTGTATGTATGTGTGTATGTATGTGCGAGTGTGTGTGGATATATATATATATATATATATTTACAGGAGAGAGGGTAGGAAGCCCACGGGAATCATGCAGTTGCTTGCTCCACGGAGCTTGCATGAATTAGCTGTTTCAAGTATTTTCTCACGGTGGGGAGTTCGTCTAATTTAGGGACTTTATTATCTGGGGACTTTCTCAGGTCTTTGATGGCGACACAAGCCTCTTGAACGGCATGAGGTTCGAAGTCGGAAGTGAATAAGATGAACGACTCGCCCACGTCTGTGATCGGTTCTTGTGATATTTCGGATATGAGGTCATTGGAGTCCTTGAACCGCTGTAGTTTTAAGTTTGCCAAGAACTTGATCCCGTCGATGAAGTTAATGTCGACTGTATTATCCTGGATGGTTTCCGATATGCCGAAAATGGCCAATTGGAATCGTGTGAGCATGGAGGCGACTTCGTCATCAGGGATATCCTTGTTCAAGAAGTAATCGTTGGCCAAAGTATCCAAGAACTTTTTCCTCTCCGATTCATCCTGTAAAAATTTGCGTGAAGCGCTATAAGCCAGCTCTCTTTCGTTAAGTACATGTCTTATTTGCCACATGGTGGTTCTGATAGAATTAGAGAGCTCACTGAATTCGTCATGCGTGGAGCCAACAATGTTTTTCAAGAGATGGTTTTCGCGAGCAAGCACATTTTGCTCCCTGAGGCAGTTGTACCAAAGGGAATGCAAGTCGTTAAAGGACTTGTGCCTCAACTCTGGGATGCTCCAGGGTCTGATATGGCTGGAAGGCGGCAAGTCGTCGGCGGACCTGATGAATTTCTTGTTGGAGAAGAACTGCCACAGCGGGTGGTCGTCGGGACAGCGCAGGTTTGAGGTTGTTGGTGGGATTGGTTCGGTAATCCTCAGGTTGTTGGAGTGATGAGTCAATTGAGTGGGCGGTCTTATTTTGTCTTTGGGAAGCACCGGTTGTTTTGGCTTTGGTTTGGTAAACTTTGTTCTGGCACGCAGGGGCCCTCCTTGGGAGTGGAACGATCTCTTCCACATTTTTATTATATTTTTATGGTATTTTTTTCTAGCCGCAGAGATAGAATGGTACTCTCTTACCAGGGCTCGATAGCTTTCAGGGCAATTCTTTTAGTTTGCTGAAATGATATTTTTTCTTCTTCCTGATGCGCCCTTTTGGCTATCCGTGCTGTGTGATAAGTCGCGATATTGAAAGAAGAAAAAAAGCAAGAAAGCTGAGGTTTGAACAAACAAGAGGCAGGATGTTTCCATCCATTCTAGCAACCAATACAACAGGGGAGACACGCAGATAAATACACACACACACACACACACACACAACATCACGCACACTCAAGAAAATGGAGACACCTTTGGATTTATTGAAACTCAATCTCGATGAGAGGGTGTACATCAAGCTGCGCGGGGCCAGGACGCTGGTGGGCACACTGCAAGCGTTCGACTCACACTGCAACATCGTGCTGAGTGATGCAGTAGAGACCATATACCAATTAAACAACGAAGAGTTGAGTGAGTCCGAAAGACGATGTGAAATGGTGTTCATCAGAGGAGACACAGTGACTCTAATCAGCACGCCCTCTGAAGATGACGATGGCGCAGTGGAGATATAAGCAAAGAGGAGGAGAAAACAAAGGGAAACAGTACGTATTTTTTTTTTTACTTTTAGTATATTAAAAATGTGTAAGATATAAAACAAAAAAAAAGAAAAGAAACGAGAAAACATAAAAAAAATGCGTATTAATATTATAACAGATCGATACACTTGGCAATGGTTTCGACACCGGTTTGCAAGTCCTCTTCGGAGATGACCAAAGGAGGAGCCAATCTGATGATGTGGTCGTGGGTGGGCTTAGCCAAGAGGCCGTGATCCTTCATCAATAGACACAAGTCCCAAGCGGTCTTACCATTGGCCTTGGATGGGTCGATGACGATGGCGGTAAGCAGTCCCATACCACGCACCTCAGAGATTATACCGTTAGATTTGGCTTGGAGAGCTTTCAATTGGGCGATGAAAGAGCTACCCAGTTGGGCGGCTCTTTGGCACAGCTTCTCGTCGCGGATGACCTCGAGGGCGGCGATGGCAACGCGGGAAGCCAAAGGATTACCGCCGAAAGTAGAACCGTGAGATCCTGGGGTAAAGCAAGACATGATGTCGTGAGAAGACAGAACACATGAGACGGGAAGAACACCACCTGAGAGAGCCTTACCTAACAAAACAATATCAGGCTTGGCCTCTGCCTTGTAGTGGTCGTAGCAAAGCAACTCACCGGTTCTACCGATACCGGTTTGAATTTCGTCAACGATCAATAGGACGTTGTGCTTACGGCATAATGCGGAGACCTTTGGGAAGTAGTCTGCGGGGGGCACGACGATACCGGCTTCACCCTGAATTGGCTCTAGAATGATGGCGGCAACGTTCTTACCTTCAGGAGATTCCAAGATAGGGACGAAATCTTCTGCGTGGCCGTATCTGATCTTGTGCACGGAGTGACCACTGGCAACGTTAGGCACGAAAGGCCCGAAATGCAACTTGGAGTCCTCGTAGTCGGTACTCAAACTGATAGCACCGAAGGTTCTCCCGTGGAAGTTACCCTCGGCACCCAGAATGATGGCTTTATCTTGAGGGATGTTCTTCTTCATGTACCCCCATCTTCTGGCCAACTTCAAAGCAGTTTCCACGGCTTCTGCACCGGTGTTCATGGGCAAAACGGTTTCGAACCCGAAGAATTCGGTCACGAACTTGGCGAATTGCGCGTAAACATCGTTGTGGAACGCTCTGGAGGACAATGTTAGTGTTTGTGCTTGCTCCGTCAAAGCCTTGATGATGTGAGGATGGCAATGGCCCTGGTTGACGGCAGAATAAGCGCTCAGGAAGTCGAGGTACAGCTTACCCTCCGGGTCCCACACATGTGCGCCCTTAGCCTTGTGAAAAACGACGGGCAAGGGATGGTAGTTGTGGGCGGAGTATTTGTTTTCCCATTCAATGGTTTGCTTGGAGGAGAGGGTAGCTTCGGACATTGGTGTTGTGGTTCTGTGCTGCTGTGGTGTCTTGTGGTGTAGTATCCTTTGCTGTAATACGAACAACCGCCATATAACAACAAGACTCAACGTATGGTGGCCGCAATTTATATATGCAATCGAGTCAGCCAGTCAGCCGCTAAGGGCAAGGGCACGCGACTACGGCGTCGGCGGCTAGCCGCCGCTAACGGCAGGGGACGCCAGGTCCTGCCGTTAACAGAGGGCAGAATTTGTCCGTGCGCACATTTGCGTGTGGTGCATGGGTTCTATTCCTCATTAGCGCGGCTCGTACCACGCGCTTTTTTCTTCTCGTTTGTTTGTGTGTGTGCTTTTTCTTTTTCCCGCCAGTGGGGTATTTATTTATCTAGTAGCAACAGGCAAGGATTGGAGAAGAAAACAAAGAAAAAGAAACAGCAAGAGAACCCAGATCAAGAAACGCACACTTTACATCACACACTAATACAGGAACAAACAAGACTTAATGGACGCACAACTGGAATGGGCAAGCAGCCTCGTCCCAAAGAGACAGCTTCAACAACAACAACAACAACAACAACAGGAGCAGCAGCAGCAGCAGCAACAGGATTTCCACAAGGACCAGTTGATGACTGTGGGTATGCGAATCAGACAGCGGGTCGACCAGGGTTATGCATCGAGGACGCCGAGCACCTCGGACGCTTCACTACAGCCGGGTGTCATTAGAGATTACTCGAGCGTTATTGTTCCGCAATTTACAAGGTCGCCCTTGCCCACTGCTAACTCGCTACCACCTATGCTGATAAACCAGAGAACAATGTCGACCGAGGCGTCCTCGCTCGAGAAATGGGACGTCGCGGAACCTGCCGCGGAGCACGAAGCAATGGTTAATGGATCCAAGAGAAGACTTTAACAGACTTGCACAATTTTTTTTATCTCTCTCTTTTTTTCTCTCTTTTTCCTACTTTACTTTCTCTTTTATAGATTCTTTATATAGTCTTTTCTCTTGTTCGCACATTTTTTATAGAGGATATAACAAATAATAAAAACTATCGCAGTTGCTTTGGCTTCAGGGGGTTTTTCCTTGCTTTTCCACCGGTTTACGTGCTTAATTTCGGTGTTTTTTCTTTCGGGTAAACCTATGGAGAAAAAAAAAAAAAAGACCTCTATTTATTGAGTACACAACATACACGTACAGGTAGATAAGCAAACAAATCAGAGAAAAAGCTAATAGAGAAAGAAATACACACAAATCAAACCATAAAAATTCTCCCTTAGGCTATGCATAATGGGAAATACTGACTCCAAATCCAGTTCGATCCTGCTGAACCACTGCATCGCTCTGGTTCGACCGGAGGACGCATCTGCGTCCTCCCCTTCACGTACGTCGTCGCCCTCGCCCTCCCTTTCAGTTGATGCTGATCCGTTGAGTTTAAACCTGTCAATTTTTAAGCTGGATTCTGGGCCTGACGTTGAAGCGTTGTTCAGCGACAAACCAAATGTCCCGCTAGATACCGTCTTCAACGATTTTTACTTGGACTTCATATCAGTGGACGTGCAGGACTTCAGCATTAACTCTAGTTTTAAAAAAATCCTGCAGATTATCTCTAGTTTGAACCCACCCAACTTCAACAACTTGATTGTCTTCCTTTCGCTCTACATTATTCTTTCCGCGAACTCCTTGCCCGCTTCCCGTACGGGACTTCATTCTTCGCGGCTTATCAACGCCATAAAGACCCTTTCCATCCTCATACCTATTTATTTTGACCGGGTCAAGTCTAGCACGCAGGACCATTACGATGTCTTTTGGGCCACGCAACATGAAATTGAGGGTCTTCCCTTGCAAAACATCCCACTGGGAGAAAGACTACTGTTGGCGATCTTGAAACTGGCTTTCCAAGATAATTTCACAACTGCCGTGACCGCCCACCCAAGCGAATTGTGGGAAATCGGCATCTTGACTAATTCCAACAAGTACCGCTCACTACTGAATATGCATCATCAGTGGCATCTTTTTGCCAATAGACTGCTTCTTTTACGTCTTTTGGCAGCTTTATTTTCTTCGGACTTGTACACGAGCGGCGGTAAACAGGACATAAACATGTTTCTTGTCTACTGGTGTACTCAAATGCCTAAGGACAAAAGCATTCAATTCACTTCCTCGCTATTAAATTGCACGATGCGGTTTATACTTAACAATAATAAAGACTTCCAGAGCTTGAAGGCTAATTTTTTCAGCTCCGACGCCACCGCAAGTAATTGGCAGACGCTTTATTTTCAATTTGTGCAGTCTTGTCTGCACGTTTTAAATCTCTCCATGTCATATAAGGCCCAAGACAATGTCATTACCATTTTCCTCACCCAATTACAGCGAGAGTACGATTTAAAATTAATTCTTTCTAGTTTCATTAAAATTTTCAAATACCCCATCGATCTCGCCATAGAACAAGAATCAAACATTTTTAACTTCACAAACAATAAACATATTGATGCCAGCAGAAGGAGAGCCGTGTCGACGAGCTCTCACGATAACAGTTCATCTTCGCATGCTTCGTTGCCTAGTTCATCATCGGCGGCATACCATACGAAACCGCAAACAAAGCCACAATTACCAGAGATTCATCCTTTGTTGATACCTATGACTATTCTCATGACAAACTTGATTGATTGCAATAAGTGTTTCCAAAATTATTTTGCAGACAAGTTTGCAAGTAGATTCATCATTTTTTCCATCTACTATTTAAAGTATTATGATTATTCATCGTTGTCGTCGTCTTCATCAACAACACGCTCGAATTCTTCCACCACGAGCAACGGCACATCTAACGATACGAGCAACGAGCGTTCTATTGTGGAACTGAACGAAAATAGCGTTTCACAGATCTTGTTACCTTTACTCAATCATCTTCTCCTGATTTTGACTTCAAAAAAACTTGTTCTCTTCAAAATGCTACAGACTTTCAACCTTAATTATTATACAAATAATTTGCCAAATTTCTACAAACTCTCCAACATCAACGGCGATATAAATAATTTGACGTTCAGAGATTTTACAATCATACAATTATCGAATTTGATTTTAGACAACATTAAATTCAATTTACAACCGAATCCGATTTTTTATGAATTGATTTACAATCTGCTGCCAATTAATGACGAAATTTTGACCAGTTCTCACAAAAATGATGATTCACATGACGATTTAATTCTATTATCAGCAAAGAAGAAGTCCGCATCACCAAGTGCAGCCACCTCTAGTCATACATCCTCGTCCAAACTATCCTACAATGCTGCAATGTCCCTACTTTACGTTCTTTCTAAGTCATCAAATAAGGTTTATCTGACAACTTACGCTACACCTGTCTTCAAGACAAAAGATATACCGTATATGATCTCACCGGGTTTCAAAATGGATTTGTTGGCGTTATTATTAAGGTCAATCACAATATTTTTCACCTTATATTTTGACGATGCGGAAAATCTACTATTTGCAATGGTGAGACATCAGTCCATCACTCACCAAATAAATGACTCTATAAATTCTATATCCAAGGCCTTAGACATGAATCCAAATTTAAATTCGCATATCATGACCTTGAAGCAAATGGGATTCAACCGGAAAGTCCAATGGAAGGATTTCTATCAATTTGAAGAGATAACAGATTTGCCTCAAGTCAATCTTTATTCTTCAGCAAACCAACAACATCAAAATCAGCAACAAGGCCAAAATGACAATCGAGGCCAAAATCAAAATGAGGACCCAGGTCAAGAAAACGAATCTCCAACTCCTTATTTGCTTTTCAATCCTGCGTCAATAGAAAATGAAACACCTGGGACAGTTAAGCATTTTTCAAGTACGAATCATGATAAGAACTACCAAGTCATTGCATTCATTGATTTCAAGTCAGATTCAAATCTGAATTTGCAACATCAATTAGAGTATTGGCCACATAGACCTCAATGGCCTACACCACTAACGTTTACTCACAAATGTAAAAATCCCAAATATGAAAATTTTAATGAAGTTTGGTCCGGTACAGTTTATTTACAAATTCTTTTGCGGGTTATTAAGCAAATTTTGTCGAAGGTTCCTGAAATTCCGAGAATTAAATCGGTGCAATATTTCGAAACTTTATCGAAACTGTCGGCTCTTAGATCTGATATATTGACCACAATTCATCCCCGGTTACCACTGGATGTTCGACGATTGACAACTTTTCAGCCTTTGTCTATGCATACTAATGATAAGCTGTTGATGTGGTTCCACATTGCCACATGGGCAAATATTTTCACGCAGACGTCGTTTAAATACGAGGAAACTTTTTCGCATGAATTGAGGCAATTTGAATCTCTTTTGGATATTAGTATTGACGAATGTGAAGGCAATACCATTTCAAAGCCTACAACAGATCGTTTGGGATACATACGAAGATCAAGAGGTCAATCTTCTGTAAGCTTAGAAAGAACAATAAGCGCTGGCTCAGGTGTAAGTACCCCAACAATGGCATTAAATAGAACAAAAAGTAACGGAAGTGGCAACTTGATGAATTATTTTTTTCAGAACACAGCGCAAAATCACTTTCAGCATTTAAGATCGTCTTCGTCTTCGTCCTCCATTACTTTAGAGAAGACTACTTCTAATAGTTCTTCAATAAGAACTAGACCAAATTCTCATCATGTTGCTCCTGAGACTAATAACAATAATTCCACTAATGGTAATAGCAACAACAGTAGTAACGGCGGATTTTCATTTTTCAAATGGAAATGGGGTGGAAATAACAGTAATGGTGGCAGTGATGACACCAAGGCTAGTCAAAGAGATCCAAATGTCAGCACGTCGATCATTACAGATAATTTGAATAGTTATATGTTTGAAGAAGAAATTAGTCCCGGCGTTGTAAACAACATAATTGAAAATAATATTTGGGTTGGAACCGACATCCGACTATTTAAGATCGCAAACTTCAGAAAAGAATCTTTTTCATTTCTGGAAATGACATCCTCTTTTTTCAAGAAATTTAAATTCATTAATAGCGATAATGACAATTATAATAATAACGAATTTGATGATAATACACAGTTAAGATATACCTCTAGAGGGTTGTATAGATAGACACAAATTTTGACAATCACAAAGAAGAAAAAAGAAACTATTTACATATTTAAACATCTACCTCATGATTATTTATGTACGAAAATTTATAATTTAGTATAATTTAGTATTTTTTGCTTCTTATACTTAGCTTTAACTTAGCTGAACGATTAGACCTTAGCAAACACAAAATATAAAAATATGAAACATAAAAAATACACATGTTGAAGAAAAGTAAAAATCTTCACGTAGCGATGCATTGCCCACCTTTTAAATCTATATTGAAGATCTCCTCTAGAAGTCCAATGTTTAATACGTAACTTTCTTGATATATATTACATATTTTGGATAACTCCACCGAGATTTATCTAATTTTGTTGCTATTTCTTACTGGAAGTGCAAAAAAGCAGCGCACTATCAATTATAATATACAGATTTTGAAGATACTAGTGCTTTCTTCTTCCCTTTGGTTGAACCAATTCAAAACCGTCTTCGTCAACAATTGGTTCAGGTTTAGACGATACTAAGTCAGGTACAACCTCGTCCATCTCTTCATCTTCATCTTCGTCATCATAGTCCTCTACATCTTCATCGTCTTCATCATCATCACCCTCAATATGCACAACTCTTTTTGATTTTTTAGTTCTCTGCTTTTCTTGCCATTCCAAATACAATTTTTCTACCTTATTATAATTTAAATTGAAACAGTCGTTATATATGTTGATGACCTCCACGGCAATCGGTAAAGCCGAGTCGTCTTCAACATTAGTTTCAAATTCATCTATCATTGCATAAAGTAACGTTTCTTCGATTAAAGCGGCGTCAACAACTTTTTCATTTTTGAAAAGGTCTACTACAATCCCTGTAATCCAGTCTCTCTTCTCAGCTGAGTCTGGACCACCCCAACTGTTTTCTACGGCAACATCCAACGCATCCCACTTATAAATAACCATGGAAACACCGAGCTCAAAACGTGCCTGTTGCTTTTCGTCAGAGAACATTAGATTGGTTTTACCTTGCTCAGCCTGAACAAATGCTGTCTCATCAATATATTGTGTGCTCATTGTTCCGTAAGGATTATCACTATAAAAATTTTTCGCAGATTTCTTTGGACTCCACCTTTCTTCCTGTTGCAATAAATACAAACTGTTTGAATCATTTTGATATTCATCTATATCTATTTCAAAATTTTTCATGTCATCGCCTCTTGAAACATGAATTTTCCAATTCTGAAAAAGAACGTACTACTGGGAAACAAAAGGGAAAAATGTATAAATCCTTTAATGTTTTTAAATCAAGAGGCATTATTATAAAAGAACGAAGCAAAGCCTTTAATATTTGCTTTATTAAAGGTATTATTCAAAGAAAAGTTTTTTTAGATTCTTTTTTTTTTGACGTATTAGCTCAGCTGCCATAAAACACTCTCAACGCCAATGTCGAAAGACTTGAATTCTTCACGCATCAAAATTATTAAACCTAATGACTCTTACATAAAGGTTGACCGGAAAAAAGATTTAACAAAATACGAATTAGAAAACGGTAAAGTAATTTCTACTAAGGACCGACCTATCGCTTCTGTACCTGCCATAACAGGAAAGATACCAAGTGATGAGGAAGTATTCGACTCCAAGACGGGATTACCTAATCATTCCTTTTTAAGAGAGCATTTCTTTCATGAGGGTCGACTTTCTAAGGAACAGGCCATAAAAATCTTAAATATGTCAACTGTAGCATTGAGTAAAGAACCCAATCTACTAAAACTCAAAGCGCCAATTACTATATGTGGTGATATTCACGGGCAGTATTATGATTTATTGAAACTGTTTGAAGTTGGCGGTGACCCCGCCGAAATCGACTATTTATTCTTGGGGGATTATGTTGATAGAGGTGCATTCTCTTTTGAGTGTCTGATTTATTTGTACTCCTTGAAGTTGAATAATTTAGGGAGATTTTGGATGCTAAGAGGTAACCATGAGTGTAAGCACTTGACCTCTTATTTTACTTTTAAGAATGAGATGTTGCACAAATACGATATGGAAGTTTACGATGCTTGCTGCAGATCATTCAATGTCTTACCATTAGCAGCTTTAATGAACGGACAATATTTTTGTGCGCATGGTGGTATCTCTCCAGAGTTAAAATCAGTAGAGGATGTTAATAAAATTAATAGATTTCGAGAAATCCCATCTCGTGGTCTCATGTGTGACCTACTATGGGCCGATCCTGTCGAAAATTATGATGATGCAAGAGATGGTAGCGAATTTGATCAGAGCGAGGATGAATTCGTACCTAACAGTTTGAGGGGTTGCTCTTTCGCCTTCACTTTTAAAGCATCATGCAAGTTTTTGAAGGCAAATGGTTTGTTATCTATTATTAGAGCACACGAAGCACAGGATGCTGGGTACAGAATGTATAAAAGCAATAAAGTAACAGGCTTCCCGAGCTTAATAACCATGTTCAGTGCGCCAAACTACCTGGACACATATCATAATAAAGCTGCTGTGTTAAAATATGAAGAAAACGTCATGAACATCAGGCAGTTTCACATGTCTCCGCACCCTTACTGGTTGCCTGATTTTATGGATGTTTTCACCTGGTCACTACCTTTTGTTGGCGAAAAAGTTACTAGCATGTTAGTGTCTATATTAAACATATGTAGTGAGCAGGAACTTGACCCAGAATCGGAACCCAAAGCTGCGGAGGAGACTGTAAAGGCAAGAGCAAACGCAACTAAGGAGACCGGCACCCCATCTGATGAAAAGGCGTCATCAGCGATATTAGAAGATGAAACCCGAAGAAAGGCTTTGAGAAATAAGATATTAGCTATTGCTAAAGTTTCAAGAATGTTTTCGGTGCTAAGAGAAGAGAGCGAAAAAGTGGAATATTTGAAAACTATGAATGCCGGTGTCTTACCTCGTGGTGCTCTAGCTCGTGGGACTGAAGGTTTGAATGAAACGCTAAGCACTTTTGAAAAGGCTAGAAAGGAAGACCTTATTAATGAAAAATTACCACCATCTTTATCGGAGGTTGAACAAGAGAAGATTAAATACTACGAAAAAATATTAAAGGGAGCGGAGAAAAAGCCACAACTGTGATAAATCTCATTTTATTCTTTTTTATTCCTATGAGATGCAACATCGAATTCTTGTGCTACTGTCACGATCCGCAAGAGATAATATGAACTAACAAAATACGAAGAAAATATAGATCATTTCCAGTCTATTTCTTGATTTCCATACTTAACTGCGAGCAGAATAAATATAAACACATATTTTTTAGTTTTATTTTATTATTAATGAACCCTAGTTACCAATTAGTTATGTAAACGCTTTTCGTAAGAATGTAAGTTATGAACACCACCTTCTAGTTGAGCAGAAGCGGTTCTAAATTCAAATCTAACTTTACCGCTTTGGACATTTTCCTTTAATAAAGTTAGGGACTTGTAACCAATGTCTTGACAAGAATGTTGTAAACCGTTGTACAAATATGGAATAAATTTCTTAATGGATCCTTTGTCAACGACAGCTCCAGAGACACCTTGTGCGACCAAAACACTGTCTGATTCGGAAAAGTAACGGGAGGTAGATGCATTACCTTTAGTACCAGTCTTTTGCATGGCGTCAATGGAACCCATACCACGATATGCCTTCAATCTTTTACCATCTTGATAGAAATATTCACCTGGTGATTCGGTAGTACCGGCCAACATACCACCCATCATAACAGTAGAAGAACCAAGAGCCAAAGCTTTGGTAATATGACCAATGTTTTGAACACCACCATCAGCCATACATGGAACACCGAATTGGTTAGCAAATTCACACACGTTGTAGACGGCTGTACCTTGTGGTCTACCACAGGCCATAACTTCTTGAGTGATACAAATAGAGCCTGAACCCATACCAATTCTTAAACCATCGGCACCGGCAGCAATCAAGTTAGCAGCTTGTTCTCTGGTGGCAACGTTACCAGCAATGATTTCCAAATCTGGGAAAGTTTCTTTAATCCATTTGATCATGTTCAATTGGAAAACAGAGTTACCTTGAGAGGAATCTAAGATAACAACATCCAAACCTGCTTCGACTAATAGTCTTAACCTTTCCTTATCAGCATCGATAGTACCGATAGCAGCACCACATAACAGTTGCTTGGTGGTGGCAGATTTAGAAGCCAATGGATAGTTCTGATTTTTCATTAAATCAGTTCTGGAAAGCATAGAAACTAAGTTACCATTGTCGTCAACAATCAATAGCTTACCCTTTTTAATCTTCTTTAAAATTTCATTACCTTCAGACAATGTAATACCTTGTGCACCGGTGACAGGGTTTTTGGTCATAACATCTTGAACAAGCAAAGAGTTGTCTTCAACGAACTGAATATCACGAGAAGTGACGATACCCATCAATTTTCCGTTTCTTTTACCATCTTCTGTAACGGGGAAACCGGAAAATCCAAATCTTTCCTTCATACTCTTAGCTTCACCCACAGTAGTAGTTGGGGAAATCACTATAGGGTTGTTAATAAACCCATTTTCATAGTTCTTGACTCTTCTGACCATGTCAGCTTGGTCCTCTGGGGTACAGTTGTGGTGAATAAAACCGATACCACCCAACAAAGCCATGAAGATGGCCATTTCTGATTCTGTCACGGTGTCCATTGGAGAGGAAACGAATGGGGTGTTCAAAGTGATATTCCTTGTCAACTTAGTTTGTAGGCTAACTTCAGAAGATGGGAAATCAACCAGACCTGGCAAAACCAAAAAGTCGTTATAAGTCAACCCACCTCTGGTCTTGGAGTCCATCAACTCCTGGACAGACAAACCATCTAGTCTTGGTAAGCTCTTGGCGAATTCCAAGGCAGTCTTGTAGTCTCTAACGGCGGCCATTGCTTTTACTACTTTCGGAGTTATTAATTGCACTGATAATATTTACTGCTGTTAACCTGTCGATGACTTCTTTTCCTTAGAATAAAAGTGAGACAGATGAGATGACGTGCTTTTCTGCGAGTTTAGAAAGTCTTTCTAAGTTAAGTTATATAGAAGCAAGAAAGAAAAGAAATAGAGTAAAAAAGAGAAAGTTCCCAGTACACTAGGTGAAAATGCACAAGCCCACGAAACTGGAGTAAACCTCCAAGGGTCCCAACACTCAAAAATCTTGTTGGATCTCGGAAGGGCAAATTATTCAACTATTTATACCTTTGTATTTCTTCTTTTTTTTTTTTTTTTTTTCAGTGAAAAATTTTTCATTTTTCGGAAAAAGAAACGTGTGCGGCTTTGAAGGCTAATATTTATGTAATTAACCAGAGTTAGAAATGAACACAATAGTGGTTAAAGAAGCCACTGGGTCACTGGAAAAAAGTACATCTTGTTAGCCATCAAGTAACAGGTTTATGTATTGGGAATTATGGTTTTTCAAGTTCCCTTGTCTCTTTTTTCCCGATATCCTAGCCCTAGGACAACTTGTAGGGTATCAGCGCATATGTTCAAAAAATTTAAGGGCGTAAGCTCTGGCGTTTAGGTGCGCAATTAACAAAAGGTATAGATAGTCTTTTTATAGTGTAAATCATATACAAATAATAGAACACAGAGAACGTCTGTATATATCTATTGGAGAACCGGCTAAGGAATGGAAAAGTGAAGGATAGAGTACGTTTTAGTTCAAGTGATTATTTTCGTTTTCTTGTTCCACATTTTAACCTCGTTGTTCTATAAGGTAACAAAATAAAGTGAAGAAGTAAATATGGAACTGAATCAGGTTTTAGAAAAAAAGGAGCAGATTCTGCAATACTTAGGCACTCTGGTCGGGCTTCACGAAAAAGCGTTGTCTGATGTAAATTCGGCTTCCCAGGTGACAAGCATCCGGAAGGATATCACTATTTGCTTAAACGATCTATGCAGAATTAATGATCTCTTAGTATCCCATGATGGTCTATTGAAAAGAGAAATTGGGTCCTTACTTCGAGACAAACAAGAGCTACTAGAACTGAACGAAAGAGAGCAGCTTCTTTGGAAAGAGCGGAAGTCGTGGCATATTAAGCAAGAAACCGATGCTGCGCCGGCGGACTATGTTATCGATAAGGACGCCATAATTACCATTTCATCGCACCACCGGACATCACTAAACAAATATATCGAGTCAGTGGGGGCAGAAAATACAATACTATCCAATACGGATGATTCGGATGCAATGATCGAGGAAGTACAGAACGCTGAATCTTCTGCGGATCAAATGATACGTAATTACAAACTGTTACAATTATCTCATAAGCAAGCTAAATCAGAAATAATAAGGCTGGAAACTTTATTAAGAGACTTCAAAAAGGACAATAAATTCATTGAAGAGGAGTTAAAAAGGCAATCTGGACGGATACGTTCCGAAATGGCTAATATTGATTTTCATTTGTCCAAGATAGAGGAATCTAAGCATCAATTAATGAAAAGAATAGGATTCGAGTCGCCCCTGACACAGGAAAAATCACTATCAGAAAAGATATTCAATTTAAGGCTGTCCAGCGCGGATGAAGATTACAATGAGAGACAAACTATCAACATGAAAAATTTTGTTCATATGAAGGATCTCATAGAACTGAAAATTGAAGATCTACAAGAGCAACTAATGAGAAATAAAAATGAGTCTTCTACAGTACTAACGCAACGTGAATTATGGCTAGATTGTCAAAAAAAAGTAGGAGATTTGGAAAGCAAATTAATAACCAAACTTCGGAGCAGCAGCAACTCCAAAATACCTCCAAATGAAATGTCAGAAATGATCAATTCTACAATACAGTACCTAAATAACCTTCTTGACTCTTCTGATGAAAAGCTCACGACAACTTTAATATCAAACGAAAGGGACGTACTTTCGAAAGCTTGTGAAGAACTCCATAGCGAAAGTACCACTGCACAAGATGGGTCAAGCGCACTACCTTCTAAACCAATTGATATACACAAAAGCCATAAAGGGTCGAACGCGAGTTCAAATTTAAAACAGCCCTCGACTCCCTCATTCTTGGTTGCTAGCAAATCGCCACCAAAGATTGGCATTTCTGAAAGTGTAGTAAACGCTAATAAAAATGATGCCATATCAAAAAAAGTTGAATGAAATGCAAATAGCTAGAGTAGCCATGAGGATAATGTAAATTTAAACATTGTATGCCCACGTAATAGTCAAACTCTTTCACGTCAAATTGAAAAAAAATGTTCTTTTTGCTGAAATAATGAAAAATAATGAAAAATAATGTTGCTATTAAATTCAATATAAATGTATACACCAATATATATGCAGGTATAATTCCTAACACTTTTACTTCAAGATCATGATCTAGGCTTTCTTTTTTTTGGGATAAATGGGCTAGATGAAGCATTCCGTCTCGAACTGTTGCGTGTGCCTGTGGGCCCACTACCAGGTCCTTTGAATGCTGAAGATTGTGGTTGCGGATGGGGGTTTAAATCATATGGATCTTCTGCCTCAGCAGGATAGCTGTCTTGCGGATGGGCGGGCAGAGTTTCATGCAGTTCGCCTGTACCCACAGGAGCCGTTGAGTATTGATTCGCATTACCCACATGTTGAGAGAGGGTCCTATTTGCTCCATTCTGTCCATTTTGATTGGGTTCACCGTAATCGGAAGCAGTCAGGATCCTCGAAGAACCACCGGATAAAACACTATTTGAACTTCTGTGTTTTGTAATAGCAGCAGGTACCTGCGTCTGCTTTGCTTGCGAAACTTGTGGATCGTCGTATATACTAGCGCTGAAATTTTGGTTATGAGAAGCCACCCTGTTGTTACGACCATTTGCTTCACTTTTCATTAATGAAGAATCGGAGATTGACGGCGTATAATCATCTTCGTCATCATCATCCTCATTATTACTGATTTCAGGCGGAGAAATTGTTCTCGTCTCCTTCAAACCTAACTGCTTTTCCTTCAATACAGAGGATAAACTTCTGGTCACTTTAATTTCAGGTTCGTCATTTCTTGGTATGAAACTAACATCATCCGAAAAACAAACGTGTTTGTTATTTTTCTTTTTACCAACAACTGCTGCTGCCTTTTTGTTGCTGTCCACATCAGGAAAAGTTTTAGGAACTACGGCACTCGGTACACTCATTCCACCAAAAATGGATGACTTTTTCTTTGTACCAGATGAGGTGCTGGGCGATTCTGCCTTCTTGTTATTCTTTTTCTTATCATCTGCCTTGGACTTTTTCTTTTCCTTCTTCTTCTCTTTCTTCTTTTTCTTTACAGCTTTATCTGCCTCTTCACCTTCATCGACAACTCTTCTCTTCTTTGTGTCCTTATTGGATTTTACCTCATCGGGGCCTTGCGTAATATATTCCATGGGTAGCTTATAATCATCTTCTTGCTCTGATGGTACGGGTACATTGAACTTTCTTAAAATACTTTGAGCTCTATTATTTCTGGGATCCAGGAAACCCGAGCAAGCATATGCAAGACAACTTCTATCTTTTGCATCTTCAATCAAATCTCTCCATAACTTGCTTTTAGCCAGAGACCTTTGATGTCCCAAAACCCAAATACTTGTCTTGGCTCTAGTCAGAGCCACATTCATACGACGAAAGTCCTTTAAAAAACCGACACTAGATTTCGTATCATCGGCACGGACACACGATATCAAGATGATTTCTTTTTCTTGACCTTGGAAACCGTCGATTGTATTGAAATCGATTGATTTGTTGATCATGCCTCCAAAATAGCGGGCAAACTCTTTACGCATTTTTTGCATTTGCTCTCTATAAGGTGAAATTATACCGATTTTTCCCGTGAAATCAATTTTATTATCGAATTTTCTGAAAAGGTAGTCAACTAACTCAATGGCAACACGTATTTCCTCCATATTTGTATAAGACATAGTCTTCGCATTTTGTTCTTGCCTACCACTAATGATGTCAAAAAATTTGTAGGGAGCTAATGGCTCAAGCTGGTGCCAGGGTCTTTTGTTCAAGATATCCATACCAGGGCCGTCTTTTAGTCGTCCCTGATAAAATTCAGAAGAGGGGAATTTACTGATGGAAGGATGCATACGGTATTGAACATCCAGCAAGTATGGGGAGCTATTTTTCTCCATTCTAACGAACAGTGACTGATTGTATTTAAAATTGCTTGCTGCACCTGAAAGAACAGTTGGTGGTAGTTGGTTAGGATCACCAACCATAATACAACGCTTCCCTCCATACCTGAGAGGAATAATTGAAGAAAGTTCGGTACATTGACATGCTTCATCTATAATGACCGTATCAAATTTAATACCCATTGTTGCGAGTACATCATGGGCTGAACCAGATAAAGTCGAACATATGATGTCACTAACCGCCAAGATATGGGCCTGTGCATTCCTTCTATCCAAATCCCTATTCCTATAATTTACGGAATTCTTCTCACGCATTTCGTCCCTATCACGGCCAAGTTCATTGATTATTTTACTTAGCTCCCTAATCTTAAGTTGTAATTTACTGATATCTTCGGTTGACATTGGACTTTCTGGATTACCACTCTCAGAGTCTAATTTTCCTCTCAATTCTCTTCTTTTAGTCACAGCATTATTAAATTTACGTTCTAGTTCCGGATCTGTTCTGATTTCGTAATTCCTTTCACCTATCCTTTTATCCACAAGTTCTTCTAAAGTAAGGTCCTTAATTGCAACGTTTACAACGTCTGACCTACCTACACGGACCAATTGAGGTTTAAATTGATGCCCCTGCTTGTCATACACTCCACTCTTCAGTCTGAGGCAGATTTCGTCCACAGCGGCATTACTGGGGGCACAGATTAGAATTTTTTGCTTTTTTAACAGTTGTTCAGTATTCGATGAGTTCTTTTCTAGTGGCACTTTGATGACATTTGAAGATGAGGCATTCTTTGTAGACAAAAAGTAACCAATAATACCCAGTATAGTCTTTGTTTTACCCGTACCAGGTGGACCCTGAATTAAAGAAAAACCTTCTTTAGATACCGAATTAACGATGGCCTCAGCCTGCGACGTATTGAGCTTATAGCTTTTCTTAACTGTTTCAATTTCTGCCGCATCCACATTTACGGGAGGCGATGGTTTAGCCTGTAGAATTTGGCCAACTAAGTCATAGTATTCCAGCCCTTCCAGTGTTGAATACTCTCTTTCAATAGTCGTCATTTGCATAACCTTCACACAATATATCTCTGATCTTAGTGTCAAAAATTTACTGAAAGAATGATTTCTATGAATTCGTAATGTGACATCAACATTACCACCTTTGGTATTTTTCAATGTTCTCACCTTTGCTAAACATGTATGTTGTGCTTTCTTGAAATCATCACTGGACAACCTTTTGTCTGGTCGAAAATCGGGTAAATAAGCCATTACAATTAAGTCAGATTCAGAAATACCACAATCCTGTATGACTTGTTTAGCGACAGAGGCATACACATCATAGAAATCTGACACAGCAGTTCGATTTCCTACAATAATACTGAAAGGTTTATAGTCCTCTCTATCACGTGAAGAACATAGACCTTGCCAAGATTCTAGAAGTAGTAAAGGCTTCATGACTTTTTGGTAGTCAGCAGGAGAGTTGAAGAAATCCTTTACGTCAGAATAATTACCAATAGGCTCATCATCAGGATATTCACTATTTCTGGTGTAATCCCATTGCAATATGATTTCATATAGAGGGTTCATATCAACATTTAATCTCTTTCTCATATGTTCTAACTCCTGTTTAGCCAATTCAGCCGCAGTTTGTCTCTTGACAACCTTACCATTAATATCGACAGTTTGTATTCCTTTGCCTTTTGCCTTAGCAATAGCAAAAAGCTCCCGAGCGCTTTCTATATCGTTGTCACTCTCCTCACTACTGCTATCGTCGTTTTTGTTAGACAAACCCCTACTCTTTGTATGGAAAGCTGGCGCACTAGGTGGATGAACAACTCTGTTGTTTAATAATTGCATCCTAGCTAATTCCATTTTGGATAAAGGCTTAACAGGTTTTGTACGATGCAGTTTAGCATTAGCTGATGATTGGAACGTACCAAAAGATGTTATTTTAGGCTGAGCTACTCTTGGTCTCCCAGTTATTGAAGAAGATAAAGCTTTTCTTTGTAAATAGTCTGCCCTGGATTCAGCAGAAGAACTAGCAATGGTTGAAGACAGAGAGGGCGAGAGGGATGGTGACGCCGGCACAGAATCCGTTAAGTCGATCACCTTCCCAAGTCTTGATAATTCCTTTTCTTTTCTGTAGTTTTCAGCTTCTGTAGCGACCTCTTCCGTGAGTGCTTTATTGAATATTTTAGCCTTTTGTAGAATCTCACTCGCCTGTTGCTCCGTCAACTTATTTGAAAATCTCTTTGCCTTCGAGGCGTACTTGGCCATCATTTCTACCAAGGAATCATCCACTTTCACATGCTTTTCATGTGCTAAATCAGACGTGCTTATAATTAATCTAACACAAGATTCCAAAAGTACTTCGTCGCTCAATCTCAGCCAATACAACATATTCTTAAAGGTTTCTAAAACGTTGAGAAGTAAATTTTTCGTTTGGTCATGAAGAATATCTGAAAATTCTCTAAAGGAGTCCACCAAAGAGCGACTTAGATCTAAAGTATCTTTGGTGAAATTTTCCAGTTCAGAATAGTCATATTTAGAAGCCCATTTCAAAGTAAACTTATAAATCGTATCCAAGAATAACCAACATGATTCCCAGAATTTTAAAAATTCCTTTTCGGTATTTTGGCTCTTCAAAGTTTGGAAATTAGCAAACACACCAGAAATCGGGTCTACAAATGCACTCACTACGTCCATCAAAACACGAACAGCACGGGGGCAAGGCTCATAGAATTCACAATTGATTAATCTTTGTAGCATCACGTTTATATTCTTCAAGTTAACGGTCAAATTACTATTCAGAATCGCTAAGATACCTTCCAGTCTACCCTCAACGTCAAATGTATTGTATAAAATATTAGTAGCTGCTTGATACAAGTGTTTATCAGAGGAGAATATGCAGGACCAAAAACCCTGCGATGCATCTTCATCCGCAAGGATTTTAGACAGTTGACCGGGCAAAATATCCGCAAATTTTTCCATTAATCTCGTTGATAGCAGCAAAAACTTCTGATTCAATGCGTTGTGTGCCTCAGCTACGGCAGTATTTGACGGTACTATCAAAAGACCATTAATATTTTTTAAAGATACTAGCAGCTGTTTGGCCAGCAATGGACCGTCATGAAAAGATCTCAGGTCAATTTTATTTGTAACATTTTCCAAGACGTTGGTTGAAATTGGAATTTCGCTAATTGGTTTACCTGAATAAAGCTTAAACGTTCGATGACATAATAACAGTATATCAAAATCGATACATTCTGCCAATACCATCATCGTGGATGTGGCCACCGATGCAGAAGCAGCACCTAGCCCAGGATAAAAGTCGTTAGGATTCGAAGCTGATCTAATTATTATGTCTTGGATCAAAGGATTGTTGAGCAAAGCTCTAGAATCTGTTTTAGTCAACAGTACTGTTTCAAATTCATCATTCTTATAAAGCATTGCCCTTTCATTTTCCTTAATAGTCAACACAGCCCTCAACAAGGCAGTTGCTGAATTCATTAAACAAGCTTTGGGAATGGATTTTAGGGATGGATAATTGGCTATTATACGCAGGAACGCCATTGAGACCTTTCTAACCATTTGAATTCTTTTGGATGGTGACAGTGCATGATAAAATGGTAAGGTCCAAGAAAGTAAATCGGTTACAGAACCGGTAAGTTGAAAGTAAACTTCTGTTTGATGCTCAACAATTGGATTGTCTTGAATTTTGATTAGTTTGATTGGGAATGAATCTCTATTGAAAATTATATCCAAAATGCTATGGAATGTGAAGGGTTCAATTTTGGACCAAAACTCGGAGCCAAATTTATTCAAGAACATTGTTAATCCTCTTAACAAAAAGTCTAGTGGCTTATCATGATATGATTTGCTTAAGTGATTGTACCACATTTTAAAAATTGGCTCTAACGGAAATTTGAATGTTTTTTTTAAAGATTCCACATTTTTTGGGACCTGAAAGTACTCTATGAAGACGTCTTTATCAAATAAATTGAAAACCGGTAGTAATCTCGACCAGAATTGAGATACCACAATCTCTGTCCAGTTTGCCGGATTCTGTAAGAATAAAATATGGATATAAACTTCCTCAATAATATCCGGTGTCAGGTTAGAAAGATTTATATGGAAATTTCTTGAGTATAAATCCTTTAGAAAAGCTCGTGACCACTCATTTTCCTCTTTTGAACCTTCACACCAGCAAAATATGACACCTGATATAAAGGTTTTTATGCTTAATGGATTCGTAACGTCCAACAAACGATGCTTTGTGTCGTAGAAAAATTTGAAGATTGCTTCGAAAGTAGCCTTAAGTTGCTTGTTAAGCCTCAACATATGCGGATTACAGAGACACTCGTACATTGCAGTTTCAATTTCATTTGTAATGTTAATTCCCGTATTATCGTTAACGGAAATATTTCTAAGAATAGGAAAAACAGCCTCCACCCTCCATTGGCATACGATGTCATTAAACTTGGCTACATGTTCATGCGGCACATGTCTTTGAATGGCAAAATGTTGTAACATTTTGCACTTCCCTCTCGCAAAATTTAGAATGCATTTATCACAAACAGAGAGAATTGGATTAAAATGATTCTTCAGCCATGTGGCCGTAGCTTCTTCATTGAATGAGAAAATGGTTAGGGAAAAAATTGATATTGGTTCAAGTATGGGGTCGCAAAATAAATGCGTACCCTTGGGAACTTCTGCTAGAACTTGTAATAACTCCCCTAATAATTTTGCCTCTTGAATATTTGGATTTGTGCCTTGATAAACTTGTTCAATCTGAGGAATGTAAGACTTTGCCTTGGTATAGACGGTAGCTAGCTGAACATCGCTATTGGGGGCAATATCCTTATCCTTATTATTATTATTAATGTTGTTGCTATTATTATTATCAGGATTGTTGGAATTCATTTATAATAAACAGATGCGCTTTTTTATATATATAGAGATAGATGACATACAGAGATGAAGTAGAAAATAAATGACAAAGTAGAGCTTTTTTGTAGGTGTAGATGATAAGATTAAAGTGCGGGAAGCCTTTAAAGTGATCGATTATTCGTTCCTATGAAGCTTCGTAAACTTTTCTAGTAGGTTAATATGCAGGAGAAATGACCTACACTAGAGAAGAATGAGAAAATGAAAGCTCTATAACTTTGAAACAAAAGGAATAAAGTTGCAAACGTGCACCTACAAAATAAACCTAACCAATGACCTTTTGTTAGAATTCCTGATCTCATCAACTTCTAACTTGTGGTTAATTTTTCAAGATCCTAAAATATGCGAAGAAAAATATAAATAAAAATTCATTCAGGGTTACCTTTACTATGTAACGCGTTTTAACTAAAAGAAAGACTTATTTATGCTTGCATAAAACTATATGATGAGGACAATTATACATTGGTCACATAACGCTTAGTGTTTTGTCAAAAACATTCTTTTTCCTGTGGGAAAGCAACATTTTGTTTCCTTTTTTGTTAGTGGACAGGTGAACATGATTCACTTTCTAAGTGCATTATTATCGCCGCCGTCTTATGTACATTACATATAATCAAAATACATCTTTCCTATAAAAAGGACTCACTTAATTTTATCATTAAAAGTACAAAAAATTTTCATTTTGACAGTTCGCCAATTTTTTGTTCCAACTTTAACAGGCGCTCATCTTTGTCAAGATTTGCTTTCGTTAATTTATCAACTACATCTTCTAATTGCAGAACCAATGTAGATAGTTTTTCGACAGACTTTTTTAAACCCAATGACTTAGGTGATGTCCTTGCCGCGGATGGCTCTTCCTTACTGCTGGCAGTAATGGCTGTCTTAGCAGCCGTAATTGAAGAAGGAGGTGTTGCGGATTTTTCCTGCTCAGGGGACTTTGTTTTCTCAGAGGACTTCTCTTCTTGAGGTAAGCTTTGCTCCTGTTTTCTATCTGTTGCGATAGACACTGGCTCTGGCTTCAATTCTTTTGAAGGTTCGACCTTAGGTGTGCGATCCTTTTTAGTTTCTGTTGGAGTGACTGGGGTTTCGATTTTGATAGGAGCTGGCTCATCATCGGCTTCTTCCCACCCGGAGGTATCCCTAGACGGATCTTCGGCGTTGTTAACTTGATCAATATCGGAGGATTTCTTCAACAACTTGTTGATCGAATTATCTTCCTTTAATACATGGTTGATTGTAGAAGATGAGGAGGCCGACTTTAGCGGTGAGGGAGATTTTGGAGCTTCTTGTTTCACCTCCTTTTCGGATTCGCTGATTGGCTTCTCCACTTTAGGCTGCTCCTTTTTCTCTTCAAGAGCTGTTTCTTGAGTTGTTGGCTGTTGAGGTCTTTTAGCCTCATGAAAGCTTGGTGCGGAACCGTCATAGATAGATCTCATACTAACGAGAATTGGACCTTCAACAGACTTGCCAGAAAACCACTCTTCAGCAGTTAAAGCTGGCTTATTGGAAGGTGCATCCGGGTAGATATCTTCTTGGAACTCCTCTGATCTCCTTGGAACAAAGAAAGATACCGGTTCGATACGCTGATCAACGACAGTCTTGAAACCTTTTAAGACTTCGTTTTCTTTGACGTTCACCATTCGCTTAGGCGCTACAGCAAAGCCTCTCTGTGCTTCTGTGGATTGGAATTCAGACAACTCAAACAGCTCGTCGTTTTGAAATTCGTAGTATCGAATATTACCATCACCTTTCCCCACCAAGTAAAGAATCTTATTCCCTTCGTCATAAAAGGGCATCAAAATACCTGATGATTGGTCGACAGTGTAGAAGCCTCCCAAATCTCCCTTTTCAATGTTGAAGGCATCCCAAATACCGATTTGACGATCACTCAATTTTGAAAAACCAGTAGTAGCCAATCTGTCAGAGTTTCCTAACCATACCACCCTTTGGTTTTTTGCACCCGTATGGGCAGGCCCTTCGCTAACAATTTTTTCTTCTCTGATATTCCAGACTCGTAGTTTCTTATCTCGAGCCACTGTGGCAAGATAATTACCATCATACGAAAATGACATGGATGTGACCATATCTGGATGTTTCAAAGTAATCATGTCCTTTCCAGTTTCCACATTCCATAATTTAACAGTATAGTCACCTGAAGAGGATGCTAATACATTCTCAGCGACGGGATGATAAAGAACATGTCCAACTTTCCTTGCGTGTCCTGTCAAAAACTTTACTGGTTTGATATCAATTGGCTCTCCATCTTCATCTACATGATCGTGAAATTTGTAGTTTTCCGGTATGTCCCAAATACCAATCTTAGAATCATCGGAACCAGAAGCAATCCTGTGGTCATTAAACGGATCAAAATCGGTATCCAAGACCTGCGCAGTGTGGCCTCTGAACAAAGGCACTTGATCTGGAGCCTTGCCCACTTCCTCGATCGGAATGACAGCGAATGCACCACCCCCAGAGGCATTCCAATTCACAGCAATAAATTTACCATTCGTTTTTAGCAAGTTGGAGTCCCATGCATTGTTGGTCACTTTGAGTTTTTCATACTGCAGTTCCTTTTTGGCCGCTTGGCCAAAGACGTGTCTATATTTAGAAGCACGAACAAATTTTCCACTCATCTTGCGCCCTTCTAAGTGGAGTGTATCCTTTATCCCTTTTTCACTGTACTCTTTTGATATACGTGTACATGAATCTACTTTATTTTCTTCGAGAGTTAAAATAATATCACCGAAATTCTATTTACGGTCAAAAGTGAAAAATCACGCACAACGACACTAGAATTGAATAGTATAACATGGTATGAATGCATTTGGACTATATATGAGTAATTGTTTATATGCAATAGCGCTTGAAGTTATACATAAAGATATAGAGTTCGATTTTGAAATGATATAGAATAGGTCCTCCCACATTTCTGGCTTGGAAAGAGATTTTTAAGCAGAACATGCTGTAACCTAACCCAAGGCTTGATGATTGCTGCTGAATAGCATGACTTTACCTTTCTTCTTCCTGCCTCGCTTACCATTACTTGTAGGAGGAGAATCCGTCGAATCTGTGACATCCGAACTATCTTCCTGCCTTATTCGCTGCAATAACATATCTTGAAATTCTTTGTTCTCCTTTGATGCTTTTTCGTCTTCCGTCACTGCAATTGATGTCCCCCAAATTGTTCTTTTCGTGTGGGAGGGCGCTTGCTTTTGAGGAGTAGAGCAGGAATTTGTCGGTGGACCCAGCATAGAAATTCCTAAGGAGTTGAGAGGTATGGAAGAGCTTACAATGGATTCATAATGGGTAGCCATCTGTACAGAGTCTTCAAACTTGAGAGAATTGCCATTTTCCTTTCTGTAGAACTCGGCATGTTCTTGTTCCAACCTTTTTTCATATAGTTTCTTTTCCTTATCTTCCTTTTGCTTCTTCATTGTGAATTTTCTTCGACGTTGTTTTAGCTCATGAGCAAACTGTTCGTAAATTTCCTTGGGAAGGAATGGTATTTTACGCCAGTCCAAGTCTAAAAGGGCAATCTCAGTGCCGATTGGAAGGTGGCCGATGTACTTGTAGCGGCGAATCAATTGCTCCGTTACCACTGTATCATAATGTATATTTTCGACTGTCGTCTCGATGCTTTCTGGAAACTTGGAATAATAGTGGAAAATAGTCAATAAGATTTTTACATCCAGTGGAGATAAGAAGTATTTCGTGGACGATGCCACCAACGTCTGGTAGAAAAAATAAGCGGAAGAATCATCGTATTTGGTCAAGAGATCGTCATCAAAATGAAAATTGTTCAAACCGTTGTTAATATCGTTGGAAAGTGGGCTCAAATCAGTGGTTGCAGCCAGCAACGTCGAAATTTGATCATTGATATTTTCAATCGACTGCTTAACAAATTTTCCACTATCATTATAAATGGCCTTGTCGATTTCATATTGTTCCTGAATAGCAACAATGTCCTTTTGATAGAGCTCCAAGGAGTAAGACACGCCACACTTCATAATATGCGCATAATGCTTTATTGATCCTAAGTTTGCGGGAGGGAAATTTCCACATTTTAGAGGGTCTAAATGTAAGGCTACTGGCAAAGGTAATAGTGAACCGTGTGGTTTACACATCAGTTGTAGATGTACTGTGGCACCAGGTTCGGGTTTTTGATTTAACCTGGTTACATCAAAGTCGTCCTCATACAGAACAGGCTTGACCCTTTTAGGGCCAATAATACTTCCACAAAGCGGGCATTCTTTATATTTCTTCTTCTTTGAGTACCCAGTCTCTTTATTTTTGACGGTTTCCTCAATGGAGAAAAAGTTCAAGAGACAACTCAGACAGAAAATATGGCCACAAGTAACCATTCTGGGAGCCACCGGTTCCTCGCTCAGACAAATAGAACAATTCTGACCCTTTGGCACTATGACTCTTAGAATCTTTTCTTGATCGACAGGAACGTTCGGGTTACAGTTTTGCTCTGGGTAGTCAAAACGATCATCTACCAAAAGACGGTAATTAACATTAACAAATGTGTCACCGTGTAAATGTACGTGCTCATCGCGTCTCCTATTCGATTTCTTACTTGAAGAGGACCTACTTTTTTCCCTTTCGACTTCAGGTAACTGGAAATTCAACAAATGATTAATGGAAACTTGAGTTTTCCTGCCTCGTAATTTGAAATTACCACCAAGAATTTCTTCCTGGATAGATAAATCTATATCTTGATCATTGATCCTAGTACTAGTCTCCTTATAGGGCGTTCTTGACCTCTGTTGTTTGCTACTTTTTCTGCGGCCTTCCCCGTGATAATTATGTGCATTATCTCTTCCATCAGAGACCTTATTCCCTGGTTTCTTTTTACTGACCGGATTCCTTTTATTATTTGAAACTCCTTGTTTACTACTGTTGCTGGTAGCACTTAAAGTATCCATCTCGGAACCGCCACTGCTACCACTTGCCTTCTTCTGCATGTCCGGTTCTACCATCAAAAGTGTTAAGATTAGTAACAGATTCTACTACTATATCTTTATTTTATCAGTGCACCGTGGTCCACATCCAACGGTGTTTACGATATAGCTTACCCCTCTACACGTGGCTTCTCAGAAGTGTTTATTATAATGTTTGCTTCATCACCTTTTTTTACACGGGCCTGAACGAGCACTTTTCAAAATACAATTAATGCCCAAAAATATGAGCAACGGTAATGAGGGCGTGCATAATTGCAAAGAATGTATAAGCAAACACCAAGGCTGTCTACTCGGATTCATCTATAAATATTCTATTTACTATGTATAGCTTTCTACTCGTCCGGGAGGCAGCAATCTATGCGAGAGAAGCTTCTTACAATGCGTTGTAGCGAATAAGGTACGCACATCAAAAGATGAGCAAAACTACAATAAAAGGGTTCATTTAGTTGTCCCCTCTGACCCAGTTCACAATAACGGACTATCTTGGCAGCTAGAGTAGTAATATCTATTACAGGGGCAAAGAACTGGCGAGGAGGCTTAAATCCTGCAAACATTTCCGTATTCAGTTGCCCTGGGGTCACTAATAGTGTTCTGATATTTCTTACGCCTTCGTTTTGCAATTCAAAACTGTACGACTGGTGAAAGGCTATCAATGCTGCTTTGCTCGCCGCATAAGCTGCTACTTTGGCCGGCGTCAATATGCCCAAAATGCTTGCGATATTGACAATATAACACTGTCTAGTTGAGTGTCTACTAGGGGCCAGTTCTTGAATGAACTGAAGTGGTGCAAATGTGTTTATCTTAAAAATCTTATCAAGATTATCCCGTTCCATGCCGCTGAATCCGGTGAAGTTGGCCCTTACTCCAGCATTGTTCACAATCAATCGGATTTCATTTTTATACTTTCTTTTCAACAAATTCAGTAGTGCTGCAACTTCTTCATCATCACTCAGGTCGCAGATGAGATCCTTCACGCGAGTATTCCTCACTGATGATGGGCATATGTCGACATTCAAGATGGTCAGGTTGCTGTAGTCTTGTAGGAGTTGAGATACTATGGCCCGTCCAAGCCCTTTACTTCCTCCAGTAATAAGAACTATGCCATTCTTAAATTCACGAAGGCTCTTCCAGGCGACCTGTCCCGACCGCTTTGTATAGGAATTAGCAATGAGGAATGCATTTATCAGTAGTGTATAGATTGTTAGACAAATGCTTATCGAGTCGCTTAGAGACCTAGGTTAGTTCGTCATGTTAGTATAAAAAACGCTGTTTCTAACCTCATGCCTATTTTCTATTTTACATACCATCTCAATACAAGAGCTACCAGAAGCGGATAGCGCAGCAGTGGCAGAACTACCCAACGACACAAACAGTCTATATTCATCACCAGAACTTCACCTTTTCCTCACAGCCGTATTATCACATATTAATGTATCTGTTCTACTGGCTTTAAAGAGCTACTTGTTATACGGCTAAATGCACTTCCGAGGGTAACCTGTTATTCAGGATTATATGAACAGAGAGAATAATGATGTGAGTTACTGCAAATAGCATAATTACTGGACTATATTCTTGTTGGCTTATATTATTACAACGATATTTACCATTAAAAGTGTCTATATCTTATATTATTGATGATCTGCCATTGCTACAGGATTGCACGCGACTAATAATTGTCTATTAAGTATATTTGGATGACTTAACACAAGAATTGTTTTCTCTCTCCTTTCTGAACTAGCCAGCTTTATCTTCTTTCCTTTTATGATCTGGACGGGAACCAATTCGCCTAGGTTCTGCTCAACATTTTTTAAGTCGTAAATCTGTATCAAATTGTCGCCAACGAGAATCAAATGATTACCATGGAAGCTCGCGCCGGTACAACAAAAATCAAGTAAGAGAATATCCTTTCTCCAATCAGACATCTCACCGTAGCAGTTTATTTTCACTACGGCTTCATCATAAACCAAGGCAAAAAAACTAGATTGTGATATTTGAAAAAAATTGACCGGTATAGCTTTGCAAGTGGCGATATCCTTTTTTGCTTCTTCAGTGAGAGATTCTATGGAGGGGCGTTTCTTGGAGTCTGTAGCACTTTTGAACGGTAAGCTATTCAAATGTGGATGCCTCAAGTGTGCCATCATATCTTTATCATTCAAAAAAGATGGTAAGACTATTCCGTTATCCTCGAATGAATCTTGATAAAGTATGACTGTTTTCTTTGTACACACAGCAAAACTTTTCCTGAATATGGCAATATCCTCAATTTCGTTATTCAGAATGTTATTACTTGAACTTGGGAGCTTATACTCTTTGTAAAATTTGAAATATTTTACTTGGTTTGTCAATTGATCAAATTCTGGTGTTAATATAACTATCTTCCCCTTTCTTTCAAAAAATAAATGTTTTGAGTTACCAAAATCATCAGCAATTTTGAAGAATCTCACCTTATCTCTGATTACTGTTCCCACAATGCAGTTTTCATCTAGAGTGTTTCCTTGCGCTAGGTAACGGCTCACTACCGTTGAGATATTAAAATAGCACAACTTTCTGTTATCCAATACAAACAAGAGCCCCAACTTAACATTGGCTTCCATTCTTTTGACGTCGTTTAATTCTAATATTTTAACGAAACCACTACCATAATCGTCTCTATATTTCACATAGATACCGTCTGTTGTAGCCACAAATAGGTAAATTCTGCCCTCGAATTTAACATCTTCACAACAAAGAATCCGTGTTGTCTTACTCCATGAACATGAATCTTTGTTTGCTTTTTGAGCGTAAGCTTTGAGTGCTACATCAATTTCTGATCCTTCCGGAGCTACAGGTAGATTCACCGGTGCATCCTTGTCGAAGTATGCGAACTCAGAGCTCAACACTGTAAATTCAAAGGCATTTAAATCATGATTTTCTGCATTTCTTTTAAAAGATTCCATGATAGCATCAATCCATTGGTTGAGTACTTCTGCACTTTCTGTAAAAAATTTGAACGATTCACCTGTGGCTGTATTTCTGATCTTAAATGAGAACTCGTCTGTGTTTGGATTCGCGTTAGAAATTTCAGTATTACTAGTCTTTCTATCTCCATACGCTGTTGACATGTGATTTCCAGAACTTTTAAGCAGAGGTCTCATGGAGTTAATCGGTGTCGAAAAATTATGCATTGGGGATTTATGTTCTTTCTGAGAGTAGTTTCTCAGAGGCTGTTTACTTGTTCCTGGAATTTTCCTTTTCTCGAGACTTAAATAATCTATTGGGATAGGTCTTTCAATAAGCTTATATTTTTGAGTTTCTCCTTTACTTATTTCCTCTGTAATCAGTAAGCAATTGTCCAATAATGCGATATACACTGGGGTTGGGTCCAGCCATAAATCCCTCTTTTTATAAACAGTGCCAGATAGTACTAACTTCCTTTCCGGATAAGTTAAACCAAGAGCTAGTTTATCCTGAATTGCATCATCGTCATTTGCGTTAGTACTACCACCGACGTTCACATAGCTTGTTGCATTACTACTATTAGTACTTAATACTAATTGTTTCGAAAACCTTACTAGTTTCCTATGGTCAATTGCTAATCCATGTACCTGATTAACTTCAAAGTTCAACTTTTCTACTTCCTTAATTACTATTTTCAGGTATTCATAATCCTCCATGGAAGGATCCGTGTTCTTCAAAATTGAGCGCAGAGTTACGGGCATGTTTTGTAAAGATTTGAAAAACCCCCCAAAGAATATAACATCATGATACATCTTCGATCTTGTAATTTCAACCGAGTTATCAATCTCCTTAAGCCATGTTACAAATTTCGTCTTGTTTTTCTTCTCCCACATTATGATTTCGTGTACCGTTGCCATAGCTTTCGCGTAATTCAAATATATATTCTTGGCTTCACCACACCATTTTGAATAGATTTTTCCAACGCCATCAATAAACTTACCTCTCGTTTTTAATTTCCAAAATATTGGCGTCAAAAGAAATTCGGTATGTAATTGTATTAGAGGTTCGAAGATATCAAATGCCAATGCCTTGAACTCAGGCTCATCTGGAAGTAGGGATTTGTCAAACCGTTTCCCATAGATTTCTACCGCGGCAGTAGCCATGTTTAAGGATCTTTCTTCTAAAATAATTAAGTCAAATATAAAGCTTTGTCTTTGTACTTCACGGGGATTAATTTCTGCTAAATCATCTGGAGTCAAGTGCCAGTATTCTGTCCAAAGTCCAACTGATTTATTTATGATTTCGGAAAGTTTTATTTCTTTTCTGAAGCCAGAGCTTTGACCATGTGTGCAAACGTTGGAATAACAAATCAGGGAGTTTGTAGATCCATAAGTATTATCGATGAATGAATAGCACGGTAGTAGTTCGGTGAAAACACCAGTAATATCCAGCCCTCCCACAACTACGGCTACCTCTTCATCGTTAATGATATCGAATCTTACTGCTTTCTGGGAAATAAACGAAGCCATAATATTATCCACATTTGAGTCTATCGTATCTTGATCGAAATTTGTAGGCATTTGAAACTCTAAAAGTAATTGAACAATTTGGAAAAGATCGATTTTCGTGAAGACACATTCATTAAACCATTCAAAATAAACTTTCAAAATCCACTCATAAATAGCAGAAAGTTTGTAAACATTATCACATTGATAAAGCTTGTGCTCATCGATAGATTGAATTGAAAATGGTTGTGTCGGTGCAGTAATGCTTGGTGCTAATTCTAATGGCTTGGCTCCTAGTAAAGAGTTAAAACTACTTTGCCTGGCATTTGAGTTATTAAAAGTATAATCTGAGTCAGAATAAACACTTTCTAGGGCTTCTGATACTCGGCTATTCCCACTTACGTTTCTAGATGTTGATAGAGGCGGTGGTGGTTTCGTAAAAAATTCTGAGTCTTCATCATCAAAAGGAGATAGCAGAAGAGTAGTAGTGAAAGGAATTGGGGGTAAAGCTTTTTCTCTTTCATGACACCGTAGATCTGATTCATCAGAGAAGTGAGCCTGCTGTTTGCTACTATCTCTTGGAGATTTAGGGGAATTTGGACTAAATCCGTTCGCAAATGGTGATTTTAAGATCCTGGAATGGTTAGATATGTATTCCATGTGATGTCGTTCCTCTGAGTTTCCTATAAAGGATAGTTTATTAGGTGATCTTTCCCGGGACTGAGAACTGGGAGATACCATGGGTGAGTCTATCCGTATTGATTCAGTGGAATACAAAAGGGGTGGCGGTGGTGGTGGTCGTCTTTCTTTGACATACTTTGTCGATTTGGGTGTGGATTCTGAAGAGCTAGTACCGTTTCCCCTTGCACTATGTTTTGATGTAAAGGTAAAAGCCTGAGGGACCGGGCTTTGGAATTGCTGGGTGTCACTGATTGGTGTCCAGCCAATTGAGATATTATCTGTTCCGTTATCAGAATCATCCAAAAAGGAGTTCCTCGTATTCAATGGTGGCAGTTTGGGCAATTCGATGCTCTTTCGTTGGCTTTCTTGACGGCTTACTCGTTTTTCTGGTGTTCGTTCAAAAGGGGAACTTCTATTATATCGATACATGTTAACTTGCTGCACTCAATAAGTTTTTTGTTTTAATGTTTATATTCGAAGTAGTATCAATTAATTGTTCATAACAGTGGCTGGAGGGGGTATACAGAACCACTAAAACCTCCAGAAATAATAGTTGAATAAAATATTGATGCAAGAAATGGATTTTGAACAGTTATATTGCGTACTGATCATCCTCTCTAGGGGTTGTTTACCTAAACGATGTGTTAACGTTTTCTCTAAATGATTTATATTGCGGCCTATGCGACGAGTCAGTATGAACAATAGAAAATCTTAAGAAGCCGTAAGCTAAAAACATCAAATGATTATAGCGCACCAACTGCTCGACTGGAAGCAGCGAAATTACGTATGTATGACCGAAGCTCAGTTAATTTTCTCTTAAGTAAAGACACAACCTTTAAATGTTGACTAACTGTGTTTGAGTAGGGGAAAAGTCCCCAAAAGTTGACGCATTTCCTTTGCATGACTGGTTTTGGAAAAGATTTCGACCTAACTCCCCAAAAAATTACTGTGAACACCTATCTGTGTAAATTTACGGTTGTTTTAGTCAAAATAGCTGTTATAACGTTTATCATAGTCCACTAAAACAGTATTTGGACACCGAACAAACTGTTTTCGATTAGGAGATTAATCGCATCTATTAAATAGCTTGATGTTTTTATTATACAATCTTCAACATTAGTTGTGATATGGAAGTTTAAAATACTGGCTAGAGACACTCGTTAGGGTTAAGGTAAATCGATAGCGGTAGTACATTATGGCATACATACCAAGATCGGGTAAAGCCGTTCCATAGTTAGATGCCTACTACTAAATGACGGTCTGAAATGGGAATTATATACGATAAATATCACAAATTGAGGAGATGGAATATAAGGATTAGCTGCTAATTATATGACAGGTTTATTGCGACGTTACTATATTACAACAGATGGCGGTTTTAGGGTAGTACCGCTTGCTTAATCGAATCAGATCAAATCAGAAGAAAAAGCAGGATCAGGCTTGAAGTACACGCTCAATGAACAAAAGCGAAAATAACCTTTTGTTTAGAGGTGCTTGTCATATCGAAATACTATATTAACTTTAAAATATTCCGCGCTACGTTGGGTGAATTAGAACTGACCAGGAGCATTTCCCTAATAAACTAAATTAGCGTGGCCACACTTTCAATCTTCGTGTGAACCTGTTGGAATAAAAATCAACTATCATCTACTAACTAGTATTTACGTTACTAGTATATTATCATATACGGTGTTAGAAGATGACGCAAATGATGAGAAATAGTCATCTAAATTAGTGGAAGCTGAAACGCAAGGATTGATAATGTAATAGGATCAATGAATATTAACATATAAAACGATGATAATAATATTTATAGAATTGTGTAGAATTGCAGATTCCCTTTTATGGATTCCTAAATCCTCGAGGAGAACTTCTAGTATATCTACATACCTAATATTATAGCCTTAATCACAATGGAATCCCAACAATTACATCAAAATCCACATTCTCTACAGAACCAGTACCTACTCTTCTAATGGTCAATAACGAAGTGCATCTATCAGGGTTTACATTTGATTACCGTTTCTCAATCTTTATGTCATCTTTTTACACCGCATATGATAATATACTAGTAACACTAATACTACCAAACAAATGATAATTTAAAGAAGTTTAACTCCAACAATAGCCGTTACTAACAAGAATCCCAAAAAGTATCAAATTATTCGCTGATTCTTCAAAACTATTTGAAAAAAAAAATCTCACATTTTTGATATTCCAACATAAGTAATTGAAGGTCAATGATAGAAGCTATCAATAATATTATATAATTTTTAACTCAGCAGATATCGGAAATAAAAGACTCCATGGCCAAGTTGGTTAAGGCGTGCGACTGTTAATCGCAAGATCGT
>ERZ794947.96-NODE-96-length-43193-cov-143.333766_pt1 | contig 43193 bp, 20 predicted proteins | sample MGYA00511908_ERZ794947 | MGnify/ENA primary metagenome ERZ794947 (study PRJEB30137, sample SAMN04331400) | food metagenome | isolation source: control ferment replicate 2c | study: EMG produced TPA metagenomics assembly of the Comparison of meta-barcoding and...
CAGACAACTGGTATGATGCCACAGACAACTGGTATGATGCCACAGACTTCATTTGGCGTTAATTTAGGACCTCAGTTGACCGGCGGTGCTTTGCAATCTCAGTATACCGGAGGATATGGTTCCGTTATGCCCCAGCAAAGCGGTCCTGCAAGTATGCCCAATTTGTCCTTTAATCAACAAGGATTACAATCTCAGTTAACCGGGTTGCAACCCCAACCAACGGGTTTTCTACCACCATCTAACTTTAGTGCTACCATGCCGTTGACTGCCCAAAAGACAGGATTTGGTAATAACGAAATTTATACCAAATCCAACTTTAATAATAACTTAATTGATAACTCAAGTCAAGACAAAATTTCCACGGAGGAAAAATCTTTGTTTTATAAAATTTTTGAAACTTTTGATACTCAAAACAAAGGTTTGTTAGATTCCCCCACTGCTGTGGAGATTTTTAGAAAATCTGGCTTAAATCGTGCAGATTTGGAGCAAATTTGGAACCTTTGTGATATAAACAACACCGGCCAATTGAATAAACAAGAATTTGCACTAGGTATGCACTTGGTTTACGGTAAATTAAACGGGAAGCCAATCCCCAATGTCCTACCTTCAAGTTTAATTCCCTCCAGCACAAAACTTTTAGACAACTTAAAGAACCAATTAAAGACAGAGCCAACGACCACAAAAGAAAAACCTTCGTTTGGTAAAATCGATGCCTTGAGCTACAAAAATAATGATGATGATGTTTTGCCGAACTATAGAAATCGTAGGAAGGTTTACTCTGCGAAAAATGAAGAGCAATCTTCTTTTTCTTCACCATCTGCTAAATCTGTTAATCATTCTAGCAGCACCCTTCAAACCGATGACATTTCGGTAGATAAGACTGCTGAAAAGAAGACAGCGAAACCAAAATATGCTGGGTTTTCAAGAGAAATAAATCTGAAAAATATTGCTTCACTGGAAAATGAGATCAAAAATATCAGCAATCCTGAAAACTGTTATGACAGTTCTATTCCATCAGATTTGACAAGCCGCTTTGATGCCATCATCGCCAAACTTCCAAACCTATTCAATGAAATTTCTACAATTGATAATGAGATTACCAATGCAAAAATTCAGTTGTATAGAAAAAAAAATCCTTCTTCGATAATTGGATCTGGTCCAAATGGTGAAATAACTGAAAATGATAGGAAGAAAGCTAAGAGTAGGGCTTTGTTGAGAGCAAGGATGTCTGCTCTAACAGGAAAATCAACGGAATCGGAGGATTCACTTTCCATGGAAGATGAACAGCAAAGTGCTGAAATCAAGAGAATCCAGCAGGAAAATGGTAAGAACCAAGAAATCATTAAAGACATAAGGTCATCTATATCAGATATTTCTGCATCCTTGAAGTCTACTATGACAGGATCGAATATGATATCCAATCAAGAATTTGAAAGATGGGAATTTGGCATAGGGTTAGAAGATGGTGTTCGTGAATTTTTGGATGATCTGAAGTCAAATTCAAATAAATCAGTGACTGAGTCATCTCCCTTTGTGCCTTCCTCAACACCAACCCCTGTAGATGACCGTTCCTCGTCGCCTTCTTATTCTCAGTTCAAAACTGCTGAAGAAAGAGCAGCTTATCTGAAAGAACAGGCAAAAAAGAGAATGAAGGAAAAATTAGCTAAATTTGATAAGAATAGGCGAAATGTTACTCAAAGTTCCAGATCGATTAGCAGTGAAAACTCTCGAGAACAGCCACAACAGATTGCTGGTTCTTCCAATTTAGTTGAACCTAGAGCAACTCCATTCCAAGAAGAAAAATATGTGGAAGTCGCTCAACCAACTCAACCTGTTCAATCAACACAACCTGTTCAACCAACTCAACCTGTTCAGCCAACTCAACCTGTTCAGCCAACTCAACCTGTTCAACCAACTCAACCTGTTCAGAATGTATATAATGCAAAGCAAGAATCCGATGATGAAGATGAAGATGATGAAGAAAAGCGTTTACAAGAGGAGCTAAAACGATTGAAACTTAAAAAAAAGGCTGATAAAGAAAAAAGACTTGCAGCTTTACGTAAGCAAATTGAGGATGCTCAAAATGAAAGTGACGAAGAGGAGACAAACGGAAAAGACAACTTTGGCGGCCATGTGAACGTTCCTCAGGCCGCTCCAGTGGCACCATCTGCAGCTTTTTCGCAAAATTCTACTAATGCTCCTCGCTCGGTACACGCTGCTGTTACCCCTGCCGCAGGTAAGAACAGTACTGGTCTGCCTTCCACGACAATGGGCCATAATCCATACTTCAAGGATGCATCAGCTAGCTCTACATCTACTTTCGATGCTCGCGCTGCAGAAATGCAAAGAAGAATCCAAAGAGGATTGGATGAGGACGAGGATGATGGATGGTCTGATGAAGACGAGAGTAATAACCGCGTAGCTGTAGATAATAAGGTTGAAGAAGCAAAGATTGGTCATCCTGATCATGCACGTGCTCCACCTGTTACTGCTGCTCCCTTGCCGTCTGTTACCCCTGTTCCACCTGCTGTCCCTGTCCCTCAGGCGAATACCTCTAATGAAAAGAGTAGTCCTATTCCAATAGCTCCGATACCACCTTCTGTTACTCAGGAGCCACCCGTCCCGTTGGCTCCCCCTTTGCCTGCTGTTGATGGCTTTCAAGAACCTCCAATTCCCTCAGCACCTGCAATAGCTACTGCCGTGCAAAAATCGGGTTCTTCCACCCCAGCTTTAGCTGGAGGCGTTTTGCCTCCACCCCCACCTTTACCAACTCAACAAGCTTCCACTTCAGAACCTATTATCGCTCACGTTGATAACTACAATGGTGCTGAAAAAGGCACGGGCGCATATGGATCCGATTCTGATGATGACGTTTTATCGATTCCTGAATCAGTTGGTACAGATGAAGAGGAAGAAGGGGCACAACCAGTTTCTACTGCAGGTATCCCATCAATTCCACCTGCAGGTATTCCTCCACCCCCACCCCTTCCATGAAGATTTAATTTGCTTTCTATAGATACGTATGTATACTAATTTCTGAAAGGATGTAGAATTACAAATATGATATTGATTATTTTTTTCTAGGCTATATGAATATAAGATATGCGATGAAAGAAAAAATTATTTAATTTGGTTGGTCCTTTTTAGCCAAAATGAGTTTCTCAGCATTGTTCTTCGAAACTATATCTCGATCCAATTCTTCCTTTACAGCTTCATAGTATTTTTGTAAACTCCTTTTTGGCCTATAAAAAGTATGATCAATTTTGAGGGCTCTACCGCCAATTTTAAATCCATTTAAATTATCGACTGCTAGAATCGTTGACCGTTGATCCTCATATTTCAAATATGCAAAACCTTGCGATTCTCCTGTGTTTTCATCCCTGCTAAGAATTACATCTACAGGGACTCCATATTCAGAAAAGACTGTCAATATGTCACCTTCTGTTAATTCTCGGTTGAGATTTCCGATATATATATAAGCATTATCCTTATATTCATTATGCCATGATTGATGCGGGCTAAGAATTCCACTTTGTAGTTCTTTATCGTTGATTTGCTGAATTTTGTTCATTGTTATTTTGTTTATATTATCTATGTTCTTGATCTAGAATTGCACGCTGCACTTTTTGAGTTGTATGAGTAATTAATGTTCGGCCTATTTTTTTTTATCTGTATTAATCTCAAAAAATTCCTAAACCCAGAAAGGTAAAAGAGCTTATCATTTAAGTGTGGCATAATTCTCCAGCCATAACCACTTCCTTATCACATAAATTATCATTGTCACTGAGTTCAATCACTTCTTTATTGTTCTATTGTCTTTCTTTCAAGAATAGAATTATCAGTATTAGTGTGATCTTATATACATTATATTATATTGAATACAGATAATAAAAAAAAGTGAATTTTTGAATTTTTAATATACAAGAGATGATTGCTAACTTCATGTATGTCTCTTCTTTTTTGTAGCTTCTGCTACAAGTTCTTCAAAGATCTGTGCCTCTTCTTGTTCGACTTTGGTTCTGAAAGTTTTCTTAAAGACTTCACCCAATAGTTTCATTGCTTCAGCTCTTCTGATAAGCGTTTTCTTACTTACCGAGTCATCTTCTAGTACTTTTTTACAAACGCCACGTAAAGTGGATGTTATTTCATATTTAGAACCATGCCAAGCAGCCGACAATACTTTGCCCATCAATAGCTGCTCTTGCTGCGCCAGTTCCTCAGTGGTTGGCTTAATTTGCTCATTTCCGTCTTTGTCAAACAAAGGCTCATTATTCGTGCTAGCTTCTTTCATTTTTTCAAGCTCCTTCATAGTATTCTGAGCGTCTATGGCTGCCGAAACAGTTCTTAGTGTATCCATAAATACTCCCCCTTTAGCCTTCATAGAATGAAATATACCACCCATTCCGAACAGGTTCTGGGATGCAAGAAAAATTTCAGCTTTTTCGTAGTAAACGTCGCCTATTGTGTGTAATATGTCCAGACCAAATGATTCCATCTTTAAAAGATTGGCTTCCTCTTCGAACTTTTTTTTAAAGGAATCTTTACATGCATCATCATAGACACTTTCTGTTAATATCGATAATCTTTCAATCAATGTTTTGCTTAGTTGGTCTACTCTTTTTTGCTTTTCTACCTCTTGTTCTTCCTCAAACTGCTCTAATTTTGTCTTCTTCTTCTTAGCTTCTGCTCCTACCTGCTCATTTTTCTTGTTTCCATCGTGTACAGTTAAATTACCAGAAGTTGTCCTCGCCTTATTTTTGTCATCTTTTTCGTTAGTATTGCCCAATGCTGCATCAACAGCGTTAGTGGTGCCATCCGTCTTACCGTCTGCAGGTGATTCTTCCATTGTTTCTACATTCTCCTTCTCCTTTTCAGCTTCGTCTTCAGCATTTAGCTCCTCAGTTTTCTGTAGGTTCTTTAATAGCATCAGTTCGCCAATATATGAGGCAAACGCATCTCCACCAAAGATGACAGAGAACTGTTCAGCTGCATCTTCAAAGCCGCCCTGAGGAATAGCTTCTTTTCTTCCATACTTATCATACTTTGCGCGAAGATCATCGTCACCTAAAACTTGATAAGCTTCGGATATTGCTTGAAACCTTTCGGTAGCCGTGGGGTCATTGGGATTCTTATCAGGATGCTCTTGAATAGATTTCTTTCTATAGGCCTTTTTTATTTCAATGGAAGATGCAGTGGTAGACACACCTAACAAATCGTAATACTCAGTATCAACAACCATATCTTTTGTATAATGCCCCTTCTGGCCGCAAGAAACACTTAATGATTTAGCATAACTCTGTTATTCCTCTTGTAAATCTGCCAATTTGTTCAGTACGCTCTGCTTCAAAATAGCACAAAATTCAGGGTGTGCGGGTAAAAAAAAAAAGTTGAAGAAATATATATATATATATAGCAATAAAATCTAGTTTTTATGCCATTATTATTAATAACACCTCTAGTTTGCTCGTCATTCACATATTTCTCTCTTGATACATACTATAGAGTTTATTCATACATATTATTTATAAGATTCTAAAGGGAGTGAAAAGACGCTTCTTCTGAATGTAAGGCAGAATCAACGTCTTCGTAGCCACCTGAGAGTTCTCTTTCCATATCAACCTCCATTTGGTCCTCCATCTGCTGTTCCTGTATTTCTGTCGTATCGTTTTGATCTCTGTTGGCGATGGCCTCCGATGGGGACAGAGATTCCTCACTTATGGCTTTTCTATTACCTACGGTGTTTGTCTGTGGCAACTGAGAAAGAGGATCCGACTCAGCATTAGCAGGTAACTTTTCCTTTTCGTCCAGCTCAAAAGGACAAAGAGCAGCCTCCATCTTATTTGGAGATTGTTCTCGTTGTTCCTCGGGAATGCTCTTTGACTTTTCATCCAAGGCCCTTTCTGCTTGCTCACCAGGAGTAGTATCTATTAAGACTTTTTCCTTAGAGAAGGAAGAGGAAACATTCCAATTGTTAAATATTTCTATTTTATTAGTGTTGTCATCTTCTTCAATCTTCTCTACGCTAGCTACTTTAGAAGGTAATTTACGCCCACGAGGTCCTCTACCTCTTCTAGTTCCGCCCAGAGGTCCCGTTTTTGCCTGTGATTGGTCCTGGGGTCCTAGCTTAGATTCAGTATCCGGGGAGGACAACTTCTTCTCCAAGGAAGGTGGAAGCTGTCCAGGGTTCACCATACCAGGTAGCGCAAACAGTCCATTCAATTTGCTCGTAAAATCTGCCTTCGTGGTATCGCTAGTAATAGAAGAATCTGTGTGTTTTTTAGCAATATCTGCTGAAGCGGTAGTAGCTGAAGAATTACCATTATTATGCAGATCTTGTTGCTGTTGTTTTTGTAACATTTCTTGAAAGGCCGCAATTCTTGAAGAAGGTTTTTTGGGAACCGGAGGTGGGGCACGTCTCTTTGGTCTTTCAGAGGGAATTTTTGGGATTTTACTTTCCTCTTCGGTACTAATTAGGGTCGAATCACACTCTTCTGATACTCGCTTCTCTTGTGTGTTAGGCAACTCCTCTTTTTGTACGTGTGCTTCAAAATCCTTCTTAGGCCTACTCCTTGGAATCACTGGAACGTCATTTTCCTCTTCACTTGCAATTTGTGAAGGAACGTTTGAGCTAGTTGCTGCTATAACTGTTTCAGTATCAGAAGGTCCTTGCGGCTGAGAATTCACTTCCATGTTGTCCTTGCCTTCTTGTTTCTCATTCAAAGAGGTAGTACTTTCTTCATCGGTTGGATTTTGGAAAATTTTTTCTTCCTGTTGTTCTTGATGCTTCTGTAGCTCTTCTAAACTAGATTCAGGATGTTTAGTGAACTTTTCAGCTTTGTCGTCTGATTCTGTGATTCCAGATGGAGGCAGAGCATTGAGGCTGCCTTCTTCTACGTCCTTACTAACATCTACCTGTACTTTCATATCTCCAGGAATGAGCTTTTCTTCAAAATGGCTTCTATCCCCTGCCTCATTATCTAGGGCAGCATGTACCTTTTGCTTTTCAGTAAGGTCTTCGGAGTCACTATGCTCTGTCACTTCATTATTAGACTTGTTAACTAAATTAGAAGGTGAAATAGCAGACTCATTGCCCTCAGCACCCTCGTGCTCATTTTTTTCGAGTGGGGAGGGATTTGTAGAAGTTTTGTTATCTGATGCACTTCTTTGCCCGTTTTGATGAATGGCGGCCACCTTTCCCTCTTCCACAGAAGTTGGACTTTTTTTCCTGGAAACATTGTGTATATTGTGCTTTGAAATCAAACTTTCAATCTCCTCTAACTCCTTACTGGTGTTATTCATTACATTATTTAGTTCTTCAGTAGTGGAGCGTCTAACTGGCCTCTGCAATGGTACCTTGGGCAAACTCTCTTGATCCATACCACTCTCAAACGAAGTCATCGTCTTTGCTTTAAGTATGGGTCTACGTGTTGGTACATTGGGCGTTCCTGCTGGTGTTGGTGGCTCGCTATTAGCTTTAATATCTCCTGATTCAGAGCCGGATAACGGAAACAGCTCAGATGTCTTCCTCCTTGAGGGCCTCTCAGGTACTTTTGGCGTAACTTCCGATGGCATTGTATAATCGGTCAAAATAGATTTCCTGTTAGATCACCAACAAAACATGATACTTTCTAAATCAGAAAGCTTAAATTAAAATATACTCAATATTTCTCCTTTTCTTTTGCTTCGCGCCTGGTAAAACAAGATTGCTTTCATTGTGCATGTGGTAGAAAAGACAAGTTAAAAAAGGAGAATGTACTAACACAAAATTCAAACTCCAAAGGGGATAATTGCACTCAATTTGCAAGGTTGTTCCATATGAGACAGGAGTCTTCTTCTCCATCGACCTTCCTAGCTTACTGTGCTCACAGAAAGACATAAACCGGGTAACGGCTTTTACGGGGTTACGTGTGTATATAACCGGGCATCACGAAGAGATCAATAGAGGTGCCCTATGCTCTATCACGGAGCTAAGATATTGTGATTCAAGATATAGTAGCTCACTTCAGTTTTATTCAACACATTCCGGTTCTGTTTTATTTTAGTGTCCTTTTTTCTCTCTGATGGCTAGTGCAGATGATTACTTTAGTGATTTCGAAGATGACGAGCTGGATAAACTGTATGAAAAGGCTATCAATAAATCTGTGAAGGAAACTATAACGAGACGTGCTGTACCAGTTCAAAAAGACCTTCATGATAACGTTTTACCTGGGCAGAAAACTGTGTACGAAGAAATTCAAAGAGATGTCAGTTTTGGACCCACTCATCATGAGCTTGATTACGATGCTTTGTCGTTCTACGTGTACCCTACAAATTACGAGGTAAGGGATTATCAGTATACAATTGTTCACAAATCACTGTTTCAAAATACGTTATGCGCCATCCCAACGGGTATGGGTAAAACGTTCATTGCCAGTACAGTAATGTTAAATTATTTTCGTTGGACCAAAAAAGCCAAAATAATCTTTACTGCTCCAACAAGACCTTTGGTAGCCCAGCAAATTAAGGCATGCTTAGGTATAACAGGAATACCTTCGGATCAAACTGCTATATTACTCGATAAAAGCAGGAAAAATAGAGAAGAAATTTGGGCCAATAAGAGAGTTTTCTTTGCCACACCGCAAGTAGTGGAGAATGACTTGAAGAGGGGTGTATTGGATCCTAAGGATATTGTATGTCTTGTCATCGATGAAGCTCACAGAGCTACTGGCTCCTCTGCGTATACAAATGTGGTAAAATTCATAGATAGGTTCAATTCATCATACAGATTATTAGCATTGACCGCTACACCAGCCTCTGACCTGGAAGGTGTCCAAGAAGTGGTTAATAACTTAGATATTTCCAAGATTGAAATTAGGACTGAAGAAAGCATGGATATCGTGAAATATATGAAGAAAAGAAAAAAGGAAAAAATTGAAGTGCCCCTTTTGTTGGAAATTGAAGACATAATCGAACAATTAGGTATGGCCGTCAAACCAGTGCTTCAACAGGCAATTGAACTCGGTATATATGAGGAATGTGACCCTTCACAAATAAACGCCTTCAAAGCCATGCAACAAAGCCAAAAAATTATTGCTAACCCTACTATACCTGAAGGAATTAAGTGGAGGAACTTCTTTATTTTACAGTTATTGAACAATGTGGGTCAAATGCTAAAGAGATTAAAAATTTATGGAATAAGGACATTTTTCAATTACTTCCAGAATAAATGTACAGAATTCACTACGAAATATAATCTTAAAAAATCTACTAATAAAATTGCAGCTGAGTTTTATTACCATCCGATTTTGAAAAACATCAAAAATCAATGCGAAAATTATTTAAGTGATCCAAAGTTTGTCGGTCATGGGAAGTTACAATGTGTTAGAGATGAACTAATGGACTTTTTTCAGAAAAGGGGTTCCGACTCGAGGGTTATTATTTTTACAGAATTAAGAGAAAGCGCACTTGAAATTGTGAAGTTCATAGACTCGGTAGCTGACGATCAAATCAGGCCTCATATTTTTATTGGACAAGCTCGTGCAAAAGAAGGTTTTGATGAGGTCAAATACACAAGAAAACATGCGCCAAAGGGAAGGAAGAAGGTAGAGAGATTGCATAGGCAAGAGCAAGAGAAATTTTTGGAAGCTGAACGAACTAAGAGAGCGGCGAATGATAAACTTGAAAGAAGTGCCAGACGAACGGGGAGCTCTGAAGAGGCTCAGATTAGCGGAATGAACCAAAAAATGCAAAAAGAGGTTATCCATAATTTCAAAAAGGGTGAATATAATGTTCTCGTTTGTACATCAATTGGAGAAGAAGGTTTGGATATCGGAGAAGTTGATTTAATAATCTGTTATGATACTACAAGTAGTCCAATCAAAAATATTCAGCGTATGGGTAGAACAGGTAGAAAACGAGATGGTAAGATAGTACTACTGTTTAGCAGTAATGAATCATACAAATTCGAGCGTGCTATGGAAGACTATTCAACCCTGCAAGCGCTTATATCCAAGCAATGCATTGACTATAAAAAATCAGATCGGATAATCCCTGAAGACATTATTCCGGAATGTCACGAGACATTGATCACGATTAATGATGAAAACGAAATAATTAATGAAATGGAAGATGTTGACGAAGTTATTCGTTATGCGACTCAGTGTATGATGGGCAAAAAGGTGAAGCCAAAAAAAGCCATAACAAAGAAGAAGAGAGTTCAGGAAAATAAAAAACCGAAGAAGTTCTTTATGCCTGATAATGTTGAGACCAGTATTGTTAGTGCAAGCACTTTAATTAATAAGTTCTTGGTGAATGAAAGTGGCGGGAAACAACTAGTAACGAGTAATGAAAACCCAAGTAAGAAGCGGAAGATTTTTAAAGCTTTGGATAATCTGGAGAATGATTCAACCGAGGAAGCTTCCTCCTCATTAGAAACTGAAGATGAAGAAGTCAGTGATGATAATAATGTTTTCATTGCGGAAGGGCAGAATGGATGCCAAAAAGATTTGGAAACTGCCATTATTCGCACTGGCGAAAGTCTTACCACACTCAAGCCACTTCATAATTTTGAACGCCCTAATATGGCTTTATTTGTGAATGATTGTGGTCTTCCAACTAAAATCGAGAAAAATGTGAAAGACATCCGAGGAAATCAACACAACCTTGAAAAAGAAAAGAACTGTACTGTTGACAAGAATAACATGGTATTGAGTTTGGACGATTGGAATTTTTTCAGAAACCGCTATATCCCAGAAGGTGTTTCCTTCGATGTGGAGCCCAATTTTGTACAATACACCAAAGGGGTAAAAGTTCCGCATTGTCACAAAGTTTCAAAAATCATTACGTTATTTAACGACGAGAGTAATGATAATAAGAAGAGGACAATTGATATGAACTATACTAAATGTTTGGCGAGAGGCATGTTACGAGACGAAAAAAAATTTGTAAAAGTTAACGATAAAAGTCAAGTCGATAACAACAGTGTCAACCATGATTCATCCCAATCTTTTACCTTATCGAACGCAGAATTAGATGACATACTGGGCTCAGATTCTGATTTTTGATAGGAGACTCTTATACGTCGGCGTCTATACAAAAATAACGCTGCTGTAATATTTAAGTATTTATAGATTTTTCTATATATCGCATAAATACTTCAAGGACATTATATTTTTAGTATCAACTTATTTTCTTTAGAATTTTTCATTCATTAAGGATACGGCACTGTTTTTGAAGCAACAAAATATAAAAATTGAGCCAACGACGAGTACAATCTGTAATCTTCCACGCCTACCAATGCAAAACCTTTCTGTCATGAAGCACTAAGCGTAGCGCTTCAATTTGTGGCAATCACCATAATAAACAGCTTGTTTCTTGGAGGATATGAAAAAGATTATCAATCATTCGTTAGGTGAAAAAAAACCGCAACAATTTCCTACACTCCGAAAAGTAACCTTAAAATGCAGCAAATTTCAAATTTAATTTTGATTAAGTAAGTAATCTCAACTTTCGCTCTCCAACCAGGCCTATTAACATAAACATATATCTGCTGTCACATAGTGTCATCATTTGCAATTGCTGTTATGTCCCAGGAAGAGAAAGTGGATGCTAAGGCAACCTTAAAGACTGAAATTTCGAACAATAAAAAGAACGACAAGCAAGAGCTCGAGCTGGATGAACTTGTGGGTAAACTATCTATCGAGGGCACTCCACAGGTGTCGCAAAAGCTAAGCAAGGAGGAAAAACACGCTCATCAACTTGAAGCTGACTCGCGTTCTATCTTTGTCGGTAACATCACTCCGGATGTCACCCCAGAGCAAATAGAAGATCATTTCAAAGACTGTGGCCAGATAAAAAGAATAACACTTCTTTATGATAGGAATACGGGAACACCAAAAGGCTACGGCTATATTGAATTTGAAAGTCCGGCATACAGAGAAAAAGCCCTGCAATTAAATGGAGGAGAACTTAAAGGCAAAAAAATTGCTGTCTCCAGAAAAAGAACTAACATTCCAGGATTTAATAGGCATTACAACTCGCAAAACCAGTATTTCCAACAATGGCAATGGAATTATCCCTTAATGGCCTACCCCAATCCCGATACCTTCCCTTATTACCCACCGTACCCTCCAAATCAGTCTCCAAATCAAAATTTCGGATATAATAAGAACAATTATTATAGGGGTCCTTACAATAACAAGAATAGAACCTTCCAAAAAAAACACTTCAACAGTGCCAAAGACTCTACAAAAAATATTAGATCTACTTCCCCAAAACCTGTTGTCATGCCGTCTGACAACGTTAAAAGTTCTACCCAAGAAAAAGATTCGAAATAAACACAAGGCTTTCATGTGTATACTTAATAATAATTAAGTGAGCTGCTGCTTTGAATAAGTTGAAGGACAACTGGTGTTATCTCGCTTGTCTATCCAAACCTTCAAAAATAGGGTAAATGCAAAAGCAAATATAAAATGCCACAACTACAATCAAAAAAAGAAATGTCATCGCTTGTTACAATATTTTCATTCCTTTATTCAAGGATTTTTTTTTTTAATTTTTCGTTAAAAAATATTGATCACTTTATAGGGAATATTATGTACCTGGCTACAGCTGAAGCTTGCCTCTGTATGTAAAGTATCTAAAATATATCAATTTTTTTTTGGATAACACCTGTTTTCATTACCCTGTATCTCGTATTCGTGAAAATAACTATTCTGAAGTAATAATTATAAAAAACATTTCGGAAAACAAAACCATTAACAATTTGTTTTTAATTTTAAATATCAATATTATAATAATTTATAATATTATAAAAATTTAATTAAAAATATAAAAATTTTCACGTGAATCATATGTATATATATTTTTTACAGAAAAAGTATCATATTTCTTATTATAATTGTCATTATATTTTTTAAGAGTGCGCAGCAGTCATTGGCAATATTCATCCGTTCGCAGTGACGCGTAAAAATACATAAGGTTATTGAATGCGGAATTATACATCAAGTTCCAGATCAGCTAGGATATTATCTAACATACCCATATCTTTTCTGTACTCCAAATACCCTACTTGTTTTAGGTATTCTAAATCGTCTTGGTTTTCGAACAGCTCCACATCATCCGGTTCAAAAGAATATTTTCGGAGCAAATAGTACCTAATGTCATCCACTAGTTCAATAGTATCAGTTTCCTGGCGGAGAGAAATTCGTTGTGAACTCAACATAATTGCCCTTTTAATCTCTGGATCTTTATATAACTCTTGCAAATGTATAGCTATAAATTTAGCTGCAAATTGTTCTAAGCGTTCCACTCCTATTTCCCATGATAAATAGAGTACGTCAAAAACATTGTATTGCTGAATAAACTCTTTTGATTGTGTTATAATTGTAGAAGCGATAGTTTTTAAGCGGTCTTCTAAAAGTATATCGGCAAGTAACAAAACATCGACGGCATACATCCAAGGAATGTCTGTATTATCTGCATATAAGTAGCGGAGAATAATTTCGGCAACCTCAAACTCACAATTGGGTAGTGTCAGCTGTGGAATGATACGATTATACTTTCCTGTAACGTGCTTGGCTTTGATATATGTAACTTTCTCCTTGAAGTCGTTTGTGAACATCACCTTGAAATATTCTGCGCGGTTCAAAACAGCCAGGTGACAAGGGTATATTCGAATGGCTCCATTTCGGTTTTTTACCATAAGTTGAACATCCGGATAAGCTGGACAGTTCATCAAGGAAAAAACTCGTCGTTCACTATTAGCAAGATCAACAGTAGATCTAAAGATACAATTGTTCACAAATATTAAAAGTTGACTTCTTGCAACCTCGGTAAACTTATATTGGTAATCTGACATTAACCTCGACTTTTCCGTAGGATCGGCGGTATGCCTTGCTTTGTCTAAAAATTCGGGCAATAACTCAATATCAAATTTACTAGATAGCTCTATAAGTTCTTCATATTGTCCCGGTTCAATTTGGTGCAGGATCGGAATTAAGTAAAGAAATTTCAAAAATATGTCAAATATATCTGGGCGCACTTCAAGAGAAACAATTTCATGCTTTGCCCACTCATTCACCATTTTTTCTGCTAGAATTTCGCTCCTTGCACATAATAAGAACTTATGCGCTGTGAACAGTTTTCCATTCGAAACTCTGAATGTGATATCTCTTTTAAGGAAGCCTTCGTCATTATACATCGATGAGATATGAGTAGCAAAGGGTTGCTTGACATCTACAGCCTTGGATATATCATAACTTAAAAGGGTATCTCTGATAGTATCGGTCAATGCTCCATAAATACATCGAGCTCCTTCATATCTGTCTCTATCACAGACGGCTCCTCTCTGTAGAAGAAGTTTCACGACTGCTTCATGCCCGCAAAGGCTAGCCAGAAAAAGTGGCGAATTGTCAAACTTGTCAACACTATTCACATTTACTCCCGTGGAAATCAATCTATCAACATTGTCCATATCACCAGTGCGGCATGAATAGCACAGTTCTTCAAAATTTTTGTCCATTAATTTATCTGCCATAAATATGCCAAAGGTCGTTTTCAAGTGGTAGTGTACAATTTATGACAAATCTTTCCTGTAGTTTTTTTTTTCTTGTATTTTTGTTTATTGTCAATATGACCATAGAGAATAGTAAGTAAATTGAGTGTCCACATCTACGTAGTCCACGTATTATTATTTTACTTAAAAGGGATGGGTGTTTTAGGAATTCAGAATAAGCGATACCGTTTCTAAATTCTCAATTTAGAAGGTTAGGCAGGAATTGAGTTTCAATATAACCTGTTAATGTCCCTTTTTTTTTATCTTCTATTCTTGACGTCGTTTTATCTCCTTCAGGGTTTCCTGTTTTCCTTCTTGTTTAGCATTGCCTAATTGCTAAACGAATCCCTTTGTTAAACATTTGTAAACCGGAAAGTTGGAACAAATATCTACACAAATCAAATAGCCTTTCTATTTCATTCTAGGATTAAGTCAGCAAATATTGATAAAGTTGTGTTAATCGTATGAATTCGAAGCACATTTCACTACAATGAGACTCTTCATCGGTAGAAGATCACGGTCGATTGTAATATCTTCCAACAACTACTGTTTATCCTTCCAGCGTTTGCGCAGCATACCAGGTGCCAGTTCTCAGCAGCGTCAATTAAGTAAAACTCCTAGCGTAACAATCAAGTCCTACCCTGACACAGATCTTTCAAGTGATAGTAACTATCTCGAAGTCAAAAGTTGCATATTTAATGGATTATTAGGGCTCGTTTGTCTTAATGGTGATATATATGTTGCCGTCATATCTGGTGTTCAGAATGTTGGGTTTCCTCGATGGAAACTGATAGATCATCAAGTTAGGCCTTCGGAGAGCATTTATAAAGTATTGGATGTTGACTTTTACAGCTTAGAAAATGATGTTTTCGACAACCTCCTCTGCGAGAGATCAGAGCAAAACTATGATAAATTGATTCATGAGCATCCTTGCGGCCCCCTGAAAAAACTGTTTAGTGATGGAACATTCTACTATTCTAGAGATTTCGACATCTCTAATATCGTGAAAAACCATGGTTTATCACATAACTTAGAATATACCGTAGATAATCAAGATTTATCATTTATTTGGAATGCTAACTTAGCAAGTGAGGTAATCAACTGGAGAAGCAAGATTTCAAATGAGGAGAAACAACTTTTTGCCAACGCAGGGTTCTTAACATTTGTAATTCGGGGTTATTGCAAGACAGCATTAATAGAAGACGGCCCAAATACAGCCTCTATAACCATTATTTCCAGAATTTCGACTGAGAGCAAGCAGGATACGCTAGAATTGGAGGGTATTAGTGAAGATGGGAGAATGTCGCTATTTGTTGAGACAGAAATTGTAGTAACCACAGAAAAGTTTATTTTTTCTTATACTCAAGTGAACGGAAGCATTCCTCTTTTTTGGGAATCTGTAGAAAGTCAACTGTTGTATGGAAAAAAAATTAAGGTAACAAAAGATTCTATTGAAGCTCAGGGAGCTTTTGACAGGCATTTTGATAATTTAACCTCAAAGTATGGTGTTGTGAGTATCGTTAATATCATAAAACCTAAAAGCGAATCACAAGAAAAGTTAGCACTGACGTACAAGGATTGTGCTGAATCAAAGGGAATAAAAATAACAAATATAGAATACAGCTCAAGCGTTCTGACAAAGTCTCCCCACAAATTACTTTATTTATTAAAACAGGATATTTACGAGTTTGGAGCGTTTGCCTATGATATCTCTAGGGGCATCTACTTTGCAAAACAAACGGGGGTATTAAGAATAAGCGCATTTGATTCAATTGAAAAACCTAACACAGTTGAAAGGTTAGTGAGCAAGGAGGTACTTGAATTAACCACAAATGAAATTGATGTATTTGAATTGACTTCCCCATTCTTGGACGCACATGATAAGCTATGGTCAGAAAACTATTACTGGCTTGATCGAACGTATACTAAGCACACGAAGAATTCTGGTAAATATACAAAGGTTTATTCGAAGTTATTTGGTTCCCGAGTTAGATTATACGACCCGCTCCATATCTACATCTCTCAGTATTTAAAGCAATTAAGGTCAAAATATACGTTTGAGAAAGACATCTCAATTTTTGCAGGTACATTTAATATAAGTGGTAAAATTCCAAAAGATGATATAAAAGATTGGATATTTCCAAAATCAATGTCCAAGGAGGATGAAATGGCTGATCTTTATGTTATCGGATTAGAAGAAGTGGTAGAACTTACCCCAGGTCATATGCTTGCTACCGATCCATATGTCCGACAATTTTGGGAGAAGAAGATATTAACACTATTAAATGGGCCCGGACGCAAAAAAAAATATATCCGTTTATGGAGTACACAGTTGGGTGGTATTTTACTATTATTATTCATGAATGAAACGGAATATTCCAAGGTAAAGCATATTGAGGGGGATGTTAAAAAAACCGGGTTTGGAGGAATGGCTTCTAATAAAGGAGCTGTCGCGGTTAGTTTTAAATACTCAGCTACAAGATTTTGCGTACTAGTATCTCATTTAGCGGCAGGCTTAGAAAATGTTGAACAAAGGCATAATGATTATAAGACGATTGCGAAAAGCATACGATTTTCTAAAGGATTACGAATAAAGGATCACGATGCAATTATTTGGATGGGCGATTTCAATTACAGAATATTGATGTCAAACGAAGATGTTAGACGAAAAATTGTTTCTAAAGAATATGCCAGCCTATTTGAAAAGGATCAACTTAATCAACAAATGATCGCAGGTGAGTCTTTTCCATATTTCCATGAAATGGCGATTGATTTCCCACCTACCTATAAATTCGACCCAGGAACTAAAAACTACGACACGAGCGAAAAAATGAGAATACCAGCATGGACTGATAGGATTTTAAGTAGGGGAGAAGTACTAGAACAGTTAGAATATAAATGCTGTGAAGATATACTATTTTCCGATCATCGGCCCGTATATGCCATATTTAGGGCTAGAGTGACTGTAGTGGATGAACAAAAAAAGACTACTTTGGGTACGCAAATCTACGAGAAGATTATGGAAAGGCTAGAGGGATTGGATGATGATGAGAAAATTGCAGTTTTGAGTGATGATGCATTTGTTATCGAAAGTTTTGAGGGCAGTGATTCGATAGCTGGCCCTACGCATTCTCCGACACCAATTCCCGAGCCCAAAAGAGGTAGAAAGTTACCACCACCTAGTTCGGATTTAAAAAAATGGTGGATTGGAAGTGGGAAGCAAGTTAAAGTAGTTCTTGACGTAGACCCGGCCGTTTACATGATTAATCCTAAAAGAGATCCCAATCCATTCGTTGAGAACGAAGATGAGCCACTTTTTATAGAAAGGTAAGTAAATGATCATTAGTGAAAAGATTATATATAAATATATTTATTTAGCGTTCCTTCCCTATGCGGCTGTGAGCGTACTCTCTATTTTTGGCTGGAACTTTTTGCCAAATCATTGTTGTCCCTGTGTAGATCTTCTAACTGAACTAACAGAGAGTCCATTTTCTTTTCCATTTCATCCAACTTAAGTTCGACTTCCGAGATTTTCTCTTCTCCTCCTTTTAGTAGGTTCAAAACATCTAAAATATCCTTTGCGCCTGCAGTACTGACATCTTCGGGTGTATCACGAGTCATATTATTGACGACGAGTGAAGTGTTCTGCGATTTCTCTATAGTAATTGATTCAGTTGCTCTTTCTCAAAATTGTGTGATTAAATATTATTTCTTTGTCAATATTTACCCGGCCTTTTAAATTTGTATCACCACTTGAAGAACATGCTGCAGTTGCCGGTTAGCTTCTAACCACCTTTCGATATAGGAATCGAAATAGGAATCGAAATTTATTTCTAGGCCCAAGGATCAAAATATAAGTGTATATAAACACACACACGCACATATATATATATATATATATATATATATATATACGTACATGCATAGGAGAGGATCTTATTTTGGAGATTCTATCTGGGGTTGCTCGTGTTTATCCACAACAGGGGTTGTAGTGTCTTGTTTCCTCAGTTTCTTCATTATTTCTTCAAAAATGGGACAAAGAGATGATTCTCTGTACATTTCTACAAGCGTTTTTTTACTTGAAACTTGATTCTCAATCATTTCTACAAATTTTGGATCTATAGGAACGTTACCAAGGTATGGGACAGAAAATTGCTCCGATAATCTTTTACCACCCCCACTGGAAAAGATATTTGTACACTCAGCACAATGCGGGCATACAAACCCTGACATGTTTTCAATTATACCGAGGATCTTTAAATCGACCTTCTTGCAGAAATTGATTTCTTTTTTGACATCAGCTGTTGCAACACTCTGTGGGGTAGTTACTACAATACCACCATCTGGTTTGGAATATCTCAGCTCCTCTGCAATCGATATATGTTCATCCGACGTTCCCGGAGGGGTATCGATCAGTAAGTAATCCAGTTCACCCCAGGCGACGTCAGAGATGAATTGTTTTATCATAGAAGTCTTCTTAGGACCCCTCCATATCACGCTGTTCCCTCTATCACCTAGTAGAAACCCCAATGATATTACACTAAGAGAGCCAGTAGAGTTTGTCTCCACTTTCACAGGTTGCCAACCTTCAGGACCTTGATATATAGATTCGTTCTCTAGGCCAAACATCCTCGGTAAGGATGGCCCTGTTAAATCAATATCTAAAACTCCAACTTTGAAGCCCATACTGCAAAGAGTCAGCGCAGTCTGTGTCGTTACCGAACTTTTACCGACACCACCTTTTCCGGAAAGGATCAATATGATATGTTTTATTCCTGCCAAAGAGGCCGCAGGAACGCCTATCTCCTGTTCCTCCATGCTTAATTGTAATAGTCGTATTAGTTTTGGGTGCTCCTCGACGCATGTGTATAGTTTTCATTTTGATGGTGTAAAACGTTCATGACTAATGAAGCCTTCCGATTTCTTTCCATTTTGCTATTACTTGCGCGATGAGCCGTCTAATGTGATTCTTCCAAATAATATCTAATAAACCCATGGTGTTTACTCTGTGATAGGAACCAAAGATCCCGTAATTATCGCTTTGTAATTGTATTTCCAGTTATTTCTGTACATTCTAGGTTACTGTTCAGGGATATGTTTCACTCTTATCGATGTGGCGTGCAAAAAATTTGAAGGGGCGACATATCAGGGAAAGTATTAGTGATTTTTTATAATGTTGCACTATCTCAGATGAAATTTATGCATGCTAATTGGCGGGTACTACTCTACCGTTGTTGCAAGCTACGTAGGAACGTTCACGGCTCTTTCTTCCATTAATTTTAAATTGGGAAAGTATCCAGTAGTTGTTAAAAATGGAGTTTTTTCAACTCGCGCCTTTTGCCAAGGAATGGTAGAAAACAAACAGTAGTTCACTTGAGACTGTGAATGTGTTAGAAAATGTGATTGAAGAGCCTCACAACACTAGGCTACACAGATGAGTTCAAGGTATGAGAAATTATTAGACTATTCTAAAGTTAGAGTAGCGCTTTTTGTTAAACATCTACCATAACACCTCGATATTGGGAGTTATTGACCACGAGTGAACTTCGTTTACTAACTATAGCGTGTGTATATAGATTTGCAGGGGGAAACGCTTATCAACGTGATACTGGTAGAACACAGTTATTCGGACCGGCTGATGGATCAAATAGTCTCGATGACAATGTATCATCAGCGCTAGGGAGCACAGATAAATTAGACTACTCCCAAAGTACTTTGGCATCTCTTGAATCTCAAAGTGAGGAACAGATGGGAGCTATGGGTCAGAGAATAAAAGCACTCAAGTCATTATCGTTGAAGATGGGTGATGAGATTAGAGGCAGCAATCAAACTATTGACCAGCTTGGTGATACTTTCCATAACACTTCTGTAAAACTCAAAAGGACTTTTGGAAACATGATGGAGATGGCCAGAAGATCTGGGATCAGTATAAAAACATGGTTAATAATATTTTTTATGGTAGGCGTGCTATTTTTTTGGGTATGGATTACATAAATATTTGCATATTGTACATTAAACCTAAGTGACAAAATAAGAGCGACGTTTGTTAGATGATTGTAGATATTGATACGTGAAATAAAGGATAGTTATGATAGCATCATAAGATATCAGCATTCTTTTATTTTTATAACTACTTAAGCGTTTAATCTTGATTTTTTTTTTTCTCCATATTTCCTAGGATACCGACAGCGTTCCTTTTCGCCCTATAGTGTTTCCTTACTTTGTATCTTCTGTAAATAGATGGACCTTTGAGTATTGCGATAAACAAAACAATAACAATTAAGTAACCGGGCATGCCGTTCCCGTGGATTATGTCTAGGAAACTGAGGACATTATGGAATGGAGAATTTATCAATCTCCCCTTCAACTTAGAGCTGTATAGAGCCTTTGATGGAATATTTAAGGACACGAATGCTTCTCTCAGCAATTGAGGGTTGTTAGAAGTCAAGGAGTTGCCAAAATTATCTTTATTGTAGTAGTAATTATTTGATTTATCAATGATAATCACATCACCAATTTTATATTCTCCAGTAATACCATATTTTCTAAAAAAATTCTTCTCCTTTGAAATATCTAAATATCCTAATAACAATTTTTTTTGATCCATATGGGGAATCTCTTCACGCATTTTATCAACAATTTTGTTAGCCGGAGCCTTTTTTTCCTTTATTTTCTTGATCCCGTCTGCTTTCCTTGCCCTTCTCTCATTAATTTCTTCGAAGTTATTTTCCATCCGAATATGTTCATACTCCCAACTTGCGAGGAGCAAGTTTTTAATAAGCTTGTTGCTTCCTTTGATATGTTTGTGGTCAGTGCTACTTATTAACTGAATTGCTAAATCACTGTAGCTCTTGGTTTGGAAGGAAATTAATTTTTTCAAATTAGAAGAGTCAACTTCGGTAACTAAGGGATTAGAATACTTTTTTACCCAATCCATAATGGCATCAATATTTCTCATTTCTGTTGTGGAGTATCCGGGGAAAACATAGGATATGGGATCACCATCTTTAAACATGAAAAAAGTTGGGAGTTGCGTAACCGTATTCATAGTAAAGTATTCTTTGTTAAAAACCTTTTGAGTTTGGCTGGCGTCGTAGTTGATCTTTTCATACATTCTTCCAAAAAGATTACGTGACAAATTTATTAGATTCTTGTCAATTTGGTGCAAATATATGTTTGGAATTTTTGACAAAGGCTCGATTAAATACTCCAAAATGTCAAAATCTTCAATAACAACAGTTTCGGGGTCATATGAAAAAACTAAATGGATATCATTATTAGTTACTCGTCCCCTTTCTTGCAGAAAATCAATGTCTCTATTTGCTTTTTTTTCGAGCTCCCCTTCTGTTATATTGGGAAATTTACTGTTTGTAAAAGTCCTCCTGGCAAAATCTACATAGCCATCTGACTTCGCTGAGTAGCCATTGGGATAGTCGAACAAATTATTTGAGGTTTTATTGGGTAGGACTAATGCTACCTTGGGTTCTCTATCGGCTCTGTGGTTGGTTATTTTCACCAAGTCGCCAAAGCCCAGTTCTTCACAGATTGTTGGATTAGATTCGCAATTAACGTGGCCCGTGTTGATATCATCCACGGCTAACTGTCTTGAAATGATCTTCCAAGTCCTTTGGAATTCATGGCATTTGTCACAGTTTTTGAATTCTAGTGAATCATCGCTATTTTTCATATCTTTTGTTGGCCAGAAGGAAACCAAATGTGGCCTAGTCGCCTTACCAGCGATCAGCTCGAGAAAATCAAAGCCTTCGAGATACTGGCTCTCACTTTTAGCAGAATCCAGATCAGTATCGAGGTTATTTGGGTCCATAGACTCCCTGCGTGCAAATGCAATTAATGATTCTTTGGTCCTCGGTGTTTCAGTGAACGATTTGATGTATCCTGAGGGGTTATAAAGTCTAATTTCAGGGAAGTATTCAATATTTTCATCTCCACACAAATCGGCGCTCTCGATGCAGTTAACCTGTGAAAATGTTATGTTCAGTGTTTTGCTCTCCTCTTTAAACTCCTCCCATGTTTCCATCCAAACAGGTGCTAAATGTTTGCAGTGCGGACAGTATGGACTATAGAAGTCAATAATATGCAGCCCCTTAGATAGCTCTTCTTTGAAGTTTGTTGGATTTAAGGGCTCTGGAAAGCCCTCTGGTGGTTCAGCGGCGGCTATAGTGAATTTCAGCAGAAAGGTGATGCATGAGAAGAAGGTAACTACGAGCCTTTTCAGATTCATTTTCATGGCTGCTGCCTTACAGCTAGTTTTTATAGATAGTATTTTTCTTTCCTGGATAGAATTTCTTGAGGAAAATAAATAAGGAAATGAGTATCAACACGAGGAACAGTACAGGCGCCTTCTTAGTGCTATGATCTTCACTGGTTTATGCTTTACGTCTTTATCGCACTAAATTGAAGCCATTCATTTGTTCGCACCTATTTCCGCTTCAAAAATAGTATTTAAAAAAGAGACTATTTTGGTAAGGATAAGCTAAAATAGTGCCAAGAAAACGGCCAATGTAGAATATTGTCAAGACTATGAAAATGTATAAGTATATTTTGTCTATAGAATCATGTGGGTGTATATAATGTGTGCGCAAAGCATTTGGTGGGCTGTTCGATGCAAATCCTTTTAGTATTAGGAAAAGAGAGGCTTACCTTATTTGGTATATTTACAAGCTGTAATACCTAAAATATTAGCGCAGGCATATTCATAGCACACTCAATGTGTGGCGTGTGTGAATTTTAAGGCTTTAAATTACCATAGTGCTAATATTTTCTAGGCGGTTTCTGAAATACTCAAAGGACACTAGAGTGATTGCCGAGGCCGGAATGGTTCGTACTAGGTTAGTAGTAAATCCAGAATAAAATCCCTTTAGTCCCTCTTGTGCATAAGTTGCTTTAATGAGGGGGAACAGACGTCGTTGAATGGAATCTGGTATATCTGATTTCAGTTGCATTCTGGTTCGTAAAATTTCGTGCGGATATGTTACTGCTGATGCAATCATCTTAGAGACGGACGATGCCATGATCAACCGTTGCAAGTTGATGGAGTTGGTGTTGTTCTCCCGAGAATAGCAGTGAAATCTTACCTTCAAATCTTCGTATATAGGGAAATGGATAGCCACATGAAATAGCCCTAATAATGAGGGGACCAGCCCCGCATATAATGCTTTAAACCCTTCCTGATAAAATATCTTTCTGAATGCATCGAAAGTGCCTTTGTAATGTGTGGGGTGCTCACCAAGGTTTGATTGCAGCATAAGTCTTGTCTTCACAACCCAGATTGGGTTGGTCAAGGTGGTAGATGCAGCGCCTGCCGTGATTGCAGCACATGACTGAGCAACAAAATCAAACTGTGGGAAGATGCCGTGAAAGAACTTTTTGCTGAATTCATACACGGAGAAGTATATCATCCAGGTTGGGAAGTAGCCCAGGACAATCGGTACCAGCCCTTTGTAGAGGCCCCGCGGGCCTTCGTCTCTTACTATAGTACTTAATGTCCCCATTATCCCCCTATAGTAGGGGTTCTCGAACCTAGTTTGTAGTCCTTGTGCTTGCAATCGCGTTTTGGCAACATCGAGGGGACATACTGCCACACCTGATAAGAATCCAGCAAATGCGCCGGAAAGAGCTGTGATCTGAGTTGAGGATAGTGGTACCCATTTCTTTCGCAGCGTTGTCCCTATAATTGACTCAGTACTGCTGTTCATCTTGATGGGCTCGATGATATCTGCTGAGGACAGTTGGGAGGAATGATCAGGGAATATCAATTGTTCTTCATGCAACAACAGTGGCTCTTCATGGTCTGCAGAGCAATACTGCTGCTCGGGCAGTAAACCGCAGTTGGGGACAGGATTATCAGTCTGTGTCATTGTGCTAAAGACTGCTGCCTTCAGTGTTGATCTCACTACTATTACGGTTGGCAGTCTGTAGTAGAGATTCTTTTCAGAATTCGATTAAGCACTAGGCCGGTGGGTAACCCCTAGAAATTGGTGCTATTGGACCATATTATGAGAGTCATTTAAAGGGCCCTTCGGGCTGGCTCACATAAAGGTTGGGATCTATGACCTTTATCAATACGGATCTTACTACTGGCTATTCATTAATTCTCGAAATTTGCTGTCCCTTGCGTGCGCCGTGGATTGTGTTCGATAAGGCTTACTTTATAACGGTTGGAATATTGGATAATAAAGGGAAAAAAAATGTTCAGCATTGAGAGATAGAAAAGTTATCACCAGAGTAAAAAGGAGCAAGAATTAGAATAAGAACGAACTACAATGGAGGAAGAAGAATTAAGTAAATTGTTGGCCAATGTTAAGATAGATCCGAGCCTAACATCAAGAATTAGTCAAATAGACAGCTTCAAACTGTCGGAATTGATGGTTCTAAAGACAGATATTGAGACACAACTAGAGGCGTATTTCAGTGTGCTTGAGCAGCAAGGCATCGGCATGGACTCTGCGTTGGTGACGCCAGACGGGTATCCTCGTTCGGATGTCGATGTATTGCAAGTCACTATGATCAGAAAGAATGTTAATATGCTGAAGAATGATTTAAATCACCTTTTGCAAAGATCACACGTCTTACTAAACCAGCACTTTGATAATATGAACGTTAAGTCAAACCAAGATGCAAGAAGGAATAACGACGATCAAGCTATTCAGTATACCATCCCTTTTGCATTTATCAGTGAGGTAGTACCCGGTAGCCCTTCAGATAAAGCAGACATAAAGGTTGATGATAAGCTGATTTCTATTGGTAATGTGCATGCGGCAAACCACTCTAAACTTCAAAACATTCAGATGGTTGTAATGAAAAATGAAGACAGGCCACTTCCCGTCCTTCTCTTGAGAGAAGGGCAAATCCTAAAGACATCGCTAACACCTTCGAGAAACTGGAATGGTAGAGGTCTTTTGGGTTGTAGGATACAAGAGCTATAATCTTCGTCATGTACTAAAAAAAACCAATCCAGTTATTACTATTACTTTTTATACTATCTGCATATTACCTACGTTATCTAACTTGTGATTCATTCAAGCTGTACAGCACTTTATATATATATATGTAGCTGCTTCTTAAAAATTATTTGCTGCTATTTTTAACCACCATGTAATGTTGAAGTAAAAGAGATGATGTCACCGTCTTCCAATATGTAGTCTTTTTCGCCTTCGAGCTCCCAATCGGTGTCGTTGATTAATGTGATGATACCGGGTCTTATAGAATCATCTTCGATGAAGATACTAACGTCATTAGGGTTATTGATCATAGTAGATACAATGTGGTCAATCAAATCGCCCACTGTGACAGGATCTTCTTTGTCCATCTTAATTTTATGTACTCTTTGTTTTCCAAAAATAGCATCAAGTCCACCTAGAAACTCCACTTTCACGTTTACCATCCCGATTTTGCTATTAACCTATCTCGTTTTAGTATCAGAAATCAGTATTGTTTTCTGCTTTGGGAATTTTTGAGCTCTCCATACCGTCTGCCAGTAGTATTTCATTAGGTCGATGCGATGCCATTACTTTGTCGTTATATTTTTTCTGCCGAAGTGGGCGACAATGTAATTAAAAAAAAAAGTCTAAATAAGATTGAGAACTTGGGAAGGAACATAATCCGGTATGTGAAATCAATTGAATCTATCCTCTGTCTCGGTATAATATTATACAAGTTAGGAGAATAGTTATATATAAATATATGTGAACTTGTAGAACTGATGGCATTTGATGGCCGTCACATGGTACGCCACTAAAACCTTGATTAAGTAGATTAGATTAGACTAGCAAGTGTTGGTAACGTTTTGTAGGAAAGAGTCTCAAAGTACCCAGCGCCAACTTTTGCTAAAGTCAATCATAAAATATATGTTTTTAAAATATGTAGGTATGCCGTGCATTTTTATTCTTTTTTAATGTTTAGCTTTCAAAAAAGCTAAAATAAACCATAAGCGTTATTCTTATTATATTGATAGTAGAAGAGGAAGAGTGGTTATCTTTACTCAAATTAACGATTGCTTTTATTTCTTACATTAAGGTCGAAACTATTTGCTACTATGAAAGCCAAGCAGAAACAAACAAGACCTTATTAAGATTGATGTTTCAAGCTATGCATTCCCAATTCAGAAGAACAAGGGAAGAGCATAAGACGGCTATCTGCATTTAACAGTAGTGGTCACTCCTACAGTAGTCATACTTCTCAAGCCTACTTTCGGTATGGCTTTTAAAGTCATAAAATAATGAATAGTTCGTATACCGCTCATGTGACAAACTCAATAACAAAATGTGATTTCATATCACGAAGTTTTTTATATTTTTTAATTATACAATTGTAATTTGTATTACTGAAATGAAACATGTTTGTATGTTATGTAGTATATCAATAATTGATTTACCGCATCTGTAAAAGAGAACCATTTATCACGCACATAGTTTTAGTATTCACTAATCGGTGCTCTATGGAAGTACGAGACACCGTGCATAGATGGAAGGGGAAGGTAATAAGCTTCTCTCTAAGAATTTTCTTTGTAAACCCTTTCGACTTCTGATTTAACAGCGGCTAAGATTTCTCTTCTCTTTAATTTTTGAGCAGATGTGACTAAGCCATTTTCAGGTGTCCATTCTTCATCAAAGAAAACAATGCCACATAATAGTTCAATACCAACCAAACCTTGAGATTTGGCTGTTGCGATCATCTCTTTGAAAACAGCATTTCGTAATGCTTTTTCATGGATATAGTTTTCGATGTCTTCACCCTTTTTCATAATACGCAATTTGACAGCAAATTTAGATAGGGGTCCTGGGTTGGGTACCACAATACCCAACGGTTTAACCCTACTTTCATCGGCATAAACACAGATATTTTTCACATAGGAGTTTGACCTGTAAACAGATTCTAACTTTTCTAATGCAATATATTCACCATTTAGGGTTTTAACCAAATTCTTTCTTCTATCAATAATTTTAAGTTGTCCCTTGGGAGTCCATTCAACAATATCACCAGTACGAAACCAGCCATCGTAAGTGAAAGAGACCGCCGTTTCTATTGGATTCTTATAATATTCAGAACAGACCGGCGCACCCTTTAGAAGCAATTCACCTTGATTGTTTTTTGCATAATAACCTAGATCCTTAACATCCACCAATTTGGCAGTGACCGATCCAACAAGATCTCCAACTATACCATATTCGAAATGATCAGGCTCCAAAACACAAGCATTCGCAACTGTTTCAGTAAGGCCGTAACCGATAATCATGGGACACAGGACGATGGAAAAGAATTTCTGAGCATCAATACTGATCGCAGACCCACCGTTCATAATATACTTAAGATGACCACCGGTGGCTTGTCTGACTTTCTTGAAGACCATACGACTTAAAAACCCGGTGCATGGTACACTTTTTTCTTTCATACTATAGGCAGACCAAAAAATCTTTTGGAGTACGGGAGTTAAATCGCTGATCTTTTCCAAAATAGCTTTTCTCACAGTTTCCCAAACGGCAGCCACACCGATCATAATAGTAGGCTTAAACTCAACCAGGTCACCCTTACAATTACGAGTCGAAGTATTAGTCAAAGTCTTAACACTACCGTATCCAAGAATACCGTTCCAGTAAAAGGCTTCGAATTCAAAGACCAGTTCAAAAATATGAGCCAATGGCAAGAACGACAAAACACGGTCTGTAGAGCCGATCCATCCAAAGACGTTGTGACCTACACCAGCGATACCCGAAACAATATTATAATGAGTCAATACTACACCTTTTGGTGCACTGATCGAGCCTGAGGTGTACATGATACAAGCCAAATCTTTTGGCTCAGGTGGATGAAGTTTGACCTCATCTTTACTTTTTTTACCTATCTTGACAACTTCTTCAAAACTATAAATTTTTATGTCTGGCCTAACTTCTCTGATCTTATTAATGGCATCCTTAGCAGCCTTGTAAAGTTTGCCGTTTTGTCTTCTGTCATTGGGGTCGATAGGTTCGTTATGGATAAGAAATTTGATATCTTTAGCAGATTGCAAAGGCACTATCATTTTAGCCAATAATTGATTATCAGTGAAAATAGCAGCAGACTCGGTTTCAACCATGGAGTGAATCAAACCGCTCTCACCCAAAGTATCATACGCGGTTACTACGGGGATACCCTGGGATATGCAACCAAGGAAAATCTTCATCCATTTATGGGAAGTAGATGCGAAGATGTGGAATTTGTGTTCTCCATTGGGCTTGATGCCTATTTTTGCCAGCCCACGGCCCATATCGTGCATCACCCAGATCAGTTCCTGGTAGGTCATCATTTTATATGGTGACATTTCATAATACAGCCATGTCTTTTCTATGGATTTATCCTTGCCGTCTACCTTTCTCACAATGGTTTTCTTTGTCTCATGAATCTCGATGACATCTCTCCAAGCCATACCATCTCGTTTTCCGCCCTTGTTGAAACACTCTAGGGCAAATTCATACAGCGTAGATGCTGACGAGTTCAATGGTCTAATTAAGGGCCGCTTCTTGACTCTAACATTTCTCCTAGGGGCAGTCTCGTGCTCATCAGCAGCTTTACCGACTGCGACAGAGTGTTGTTCGGACATTGATGTATGCTCATGTCAGCTTTCAGGAAGAGAGGGAAAGTGATAAAGTGTTAATACGCTAGTCTCGCTTTTATGCATGCAGAAAGCAAATAGCAAAAAAAAAAAAAAAAAAAAAAAAAAAAAAAAAAAAAAAAAAAGAGGAAGAATGTCAGTTATGTTGCGGGTTAAGTCTATTTCGATTGGAGTTCGGGGAAAGATCGTTTAGAGAACTGAAGTATATGGTTTTGCAACTTCGCTCGATGCTGTCGTGCGAGAATCTAAGAGAGAAACAGAATAGCCAAGGCTTCTGCCACTTTTAACTTTAAAGCTTTGAGATAACGAAAAGTTCACTCGATGTTCTTTTTTTTTAGGATTTTCGATTGTCGGTTCTGTAATTGATGTTGTGCTTGGTTAGTTTGGGTCGGCCATTTCATCTGTAGCCTTAAGCTTCTGCATTACTTTCAGTGGCCGTAGAAAGCTTTTACCTGAAAAAGTATATTACCAAAAACTGCTGGTATCATGCGTCTGAAATCTCCAAAATTTCGCCTTGACAAAGACCGTAGCCTATTTTTACGCTTTCCGATTCTTGACGAAAGGCACAACTATAAATTTTACTTCATAAGTTTCTGACACTCAGAGGTCGCAATAATCACTTGGGTGCAATACGCTAGGTAGGACCTCTAGCGAAAGAAAAAGTGGTCCAATAAAGATTTCTCTTTCGTATCTTCATTCCGACAAGTGGTTAGCTGTAGTGATAAAAGTGGTCATAGCATTCCAGTTTCCAAACGGGGACAAAAATCTGATGGGTGGTTGCTTCGCTTGCTATACGTTAGTTAAGGTATCATTAATGTCATTATTTTTGTTTTTTATCCTGGTTTAGTTATCTGTAATGATGGGATCACTAAAATGCAAAGGAAATTCCAGATATAAAAAAAATTTCTTGTCTTATTTATTTAGTTTACGTACCCTTCCAAATGGGTGCTTGCCTGTAAACAATGATGGTTCGTTCCGGTAAACTTTTGGCGCTCTATTGTTGAGCTATTTCTAATATTTTGTTGGGCGTTTGATATTATATGATGATTTAGTCTGGGCGTTGGCGTCAGCGCCTTAGATGTAGTGTTTTCAAAGCAGAGCTGCAGTGAAGAAAGAAAAAAAAAAAAATGCTTATTATGGCATAGTACATCGTTAGGGGAGAGTAAAAACAATCATCTACGATGGTCCGGGTATTTAACGAAATCTGAGCAGAACCCTTTTAAGGGCGTCGGTCGTTCCTTGGATAGATCATGCTATGTATAGAATCATCTTAAGGGTTAAGTTATTCGTTTGTTTACCTCTTCCCTCATCGGGATTACCAAGATCTCAAGATTCTTTAAAGGCGCTGATTTGATCTTAAATCGGACTTTACTGGTACCTGACATGTCCTTTTCTTGCTAGTCGCCGTTTATTCTTAATCAAGAATGTCACCAATTTACTGCGATAATCCAAAACAAAAAAGCGTTTAGCGTAGCTTTTTGGAGGCTTCCGTTTTCTGATGAAAGTGATACTGTTGGCTAGAAAGAGCATGCTAAGAATCCTCCCATCGGGACCCCTCCGAAGGGAATTAATGGCCTTGTATTGTCTTTAAATACGTCTGTGTTCGGTCCATAGATTATCTATTATTCATCATTTCACTACGCCTTCAAATCCTTGTGCTTTAGTTCCCCTAAAAATGATAGCCTTCGATTTCATTTTTTCACTCCGATTATTTTACGTCATGACCTAAAAGCCATGAATTATAACAAAACAGGTGATAACCTTGATCCTGTTATGCTAATGATCGAAGCGCTCCTGCCCCAGGACTGCGTATAATGCCTGTAATTTTTCAAAGAAAAGAGTGGTCCAAAACTATAACATAAGTTGAGTTCGTTACCAACCGTCCCTCGACGTGTTGATAGTGAGGATCATCAAATATACAAGGACCTCGTTACCTCCTTATATAGACGATGACTCGCGTGCCAAATAGAATTGACATCATCCCAGAAAATAAATTTGTTACGTAAGACAAAGAAATAAAATAAACGATATATTTTTATGCAGAGGTCAGGGGATTTCTTCAATTGAATAAGGGCTTTTAAGCCGTCTCCTCTCTTTGATATTTTTGTTTTCCTTTAGCACTTCGTGATGCATTTTTGATGGGAGGGATGAAACAGGCAAAAATTACACTAGCATGAAAATAACGGCACGTTCCATGCTTCAAAGACAAAGGTTTGAACTTGGGCCAAATTGTGAGCAGCTGTTTTGAATCAATCAAACAGCTCAAGGTTTTTCAGTTCTTTATGTTCGAACTGGGTTGTGGTCCATATCATGCTTCGCCTGCAACTTACGCATTAACCTTCATCATGGTATAGCGGAGGCAAAGATATATAACTTGCAAATTATTGAAAAACGAACATGAAAAGTAGTAGAAAAATCAGCTAATAGAATCTATCAGATTAGGCATATCCATTTTAAAATGAAAATTTATTTACGTATATCGACTAGTATTCATACTACTAGCATGTTACCATATATGCTATAAAAAGATGACAGAAAGATTGAGATGTACCCATCAGATTTAATGAATGCTCAAATGTAAGTATTGGTAATGTATAGGATAATGAAACATATAAAAGGAAAAAGAAATTACAATATTATTATGAGGAAATATCGTTTCCCTTTTGTGGATTCCTATATCCCCAAGGTAAACTTCCGCTAATTTTGTATGCCTATTACTATAGCCTTCAACAGCAACGGTATCCAACAGTTTTACAAAACTTACGAATTTCTCAATAGTTGTGTGAGTACTAGTCGACGGATGATAGTTGGTACTTATTTCAACAAATGATACCTTTTAAACTGCTAGTTATCAACACTTTTCTACCAGATTCTCATTATATTTTAAATAAACATATACTGTACAAATAAACGAAATTTTCATAGAAATAAATCCGTGATAGTTTAATGGTCAGAATGGGCGCTTGTCGCGTGCCAGATCGGGGTTCAATTCCCCGTCGCGGAGATTTTTTTTACCATAACTGATGACTACAGTTGGTGAAACGGTAGCGAGTAAATATGAAACCAGACAGCAAAAGTTGACCATAGATAATGAATTAAAAGCTGTAAATCCTGGGTACAAATCGGGATAGCAAGTAAACAATGCCGAAAGTAATTTTGGAGTCTCATTCAAAGCCAACAGACTCAGTTTTTCTACAGCCATGGATAAAGGCATTAATTGAAGACAACTCGGAGCATGATCAATATCATCCCTCTGGCCATGTAATTCCTAGCTTGACCAAGCAGGACTTAGCGCTACCGCATATGAGCCCGAAAATTTTAACCAATCCGTGCCATTTCGCCAAAATTACAAAATTTTATAACGTTTGCGACTACAAGGTATACGCATCGATAAGAGATTCCTCACACCAAATACTTAGTTGAGTTTTCCCAAGAGTGTGTATCTAATTTTGAAAGGACTCATAATTGCAGGATCACATCTGAGACAACCAATTGCTTAATGATCATTGGCGATGCTGACTTAGTCTACGTAACAAGTCCTCGAGCAATGTCTCACTTCAAAATTTGCCTAAGCAACATTTCGTCCAAAGAAATAGTGCCCGTTCTCAATATAAACCAGGCCACGATATTTGATATTGATCAAGTCGGATCGTTAAGTACTTTCCCATTTGTATATAAATATTTATGACCTTCTGCAGGCTCGATATTTTATAAGTGTGAGAGAGTTAGAATATCTTCGTTTATCTACATATATAAAGGGAAGGGTTTGGAAAATTTTACCGATAAGTACTCCTCTAGTGAAACAAAAAGGGGGTTATTAAACTTCATTCTTCTTTAAACTTTTCAGCGACTTCTAAAACCTCCTTTTTGGCGTCATTTACACTAACTTCTGGTGATATCTTAACTCTTTTGAATTTTAACTTCCCATCAACAAAAATGAAATGCGATCTAATAGAACCAGAAAGTGGCGTTTTTTTAGCTCCTAGCAACCCAATAAACTCTCTCTTTGAATCGCTTAGTAAATGATATGGCAAATTTTGTTTACTCTGAAACTTTTTCTGGGATGTCACAGAATCTGCACTCAGTCCAAAGACAGCAGCATATTTCTTGAGTTCCTGGTAATTGTCACGAAATCCACAGGCCTGTCTAGTACAACCAGGCGTGCTTGCCCTGGGATACACAAAAAACACCACAACTCTGTTATTTTCGGTGATTTTCTTCAAGGAGATAGAGTCATTATCTTCATTTAAAAGACTCAAATCAGGAATAGGATCGCCTATCTCTAATTCGTTAACATCAGATGACCTATTTGCCTCTTTAACTACTGCTTGTTTAGCGTTATGTTTAGGACCTGTCTTGATTTTTTTCTTAGGCACTTCCGGTGTCGAAATAGGGGCCAGTTTGGACTCTTCCACTTCCAACATTCTTTTGGATGTTGCAATCCTGGTTGATCTACGTAGTGCTTCACCCATTCTATTAAGGAACTTTAATATTACCTGTATAAAGCTCGTAGTATTACTTCATCCAGTGGATGTAATGACAATGATATTTCTCTTCCCTTTTCTATATCTTTTTTTTCTCGACGGCTGTTACATGGCACAGCCGTCTGTGGATTTCATGCTCTTGCTCGAACATTCCTTTTTTTTAATGTACAGCCAAGTGTACATTACAAGAGTAAAGAAAAAAGTGTGAAGAGAAAGCAAATTAAGTTTGTATTATCTAGGAGACAGTATATTAAAATAGGATACTAATATTCAAAAAGTGTATATTTGTTTTTTTACATATAACATTTTATAATTTATCATTAATAAGTGACAATCATAAGAGCATAGCAGCGGCACCGGCAATAGCGGCACCAACACCAGCGGAGAAGAAGCCCATGTCCATAGCTGCACCAGCGTTCTTGGAGGTAGCAGAGGAGGAGCTATTAGTAGATTTTTCTGCAGAAGAGGAGGCCTTTGCAGAAGAGGAAGCTGCAGAAGAGGCCTTGGAAGAAGCAGATGAAGCAGCAGATGAAGCAGCAGATGAAGCAGCAGAAGAGCCAGAAGACTTGGCAGAGCTAGAAGACTTAGCAGCTTCAGAAGCAGAAGAGGAGGCAGCAGAAGAAGATTCTGAAGCAGAGGAAGAAGCAGCTGAAGAGGATTCAGAAGCAGAAGAAGCGTCTGAGGAAGCAGTGGCAGATTCGGAACCAGATTCGGAAACGGATTGACCTAAGGAGGTAATACTGATACCCGCGCTTCGTAAAGCAGCGATGATTTCAGGTTCCAGTCTAGAAGAGTACCAAGGCACTTGAACCATGGCAGTGGTGATTTGAGCAAAGTCCATTTCGGTGAAATAACTGGTGTAGGAATCATCAGTGGCAGTGGTCATATGTTGGTAAACATCCAAAACACCAGATGGTAGGGTAAAGTCTGGATTATTCATTGCCAAGGACATATATTGTTCCAAATTGGCCTTGACATCAGCCAAAATAGCGTCAAATTCGACGATTTCATATTGCCCAACTTCAGCAGAAACCAATTGAGTGGAGGCAGCGGCAACAGCTAATAAGGCAGCGATTTTAGTGAAAGACATTGTTGTGTGTGGGCGGTTGAACAATTGGATCTGGGGAACACTAAAAAGAAAAAATCAAACAACCAGCAAGAAAATCTGCAGTAGAGAAAGGAAGAGGAGACGAAACGCTTATACTCTCCACCAAAGAATATATGTATATATATATTCATATGTACGTATACTGCCTTCTCAGACGGAAATCTGCAATCCATTCTAGGGCCTTCTAAAAAAAAGCCTACAGAAATCATGGTAAACAGGAACAATGGGTCGCCTTAAGGCACGCATATCTAAGAAATGTGTGCAGAAGCGGTAGGGTACACGTTCCTATCGTTCCATTTGGAGTCTACACACGTTTCCAACCTCTGCCTTCAGTCACAGTTTCTGAGTAACCTCGCTTACAAAAGAAATTTTTTTTCCCGCAAGGCGAAGTACGCCTCGTATAAGGCCAATGTCTCGTATGGGTGATGTAGGGCAGAAGCCAATGTCTCGTTCAAATGAAATAATGAGCTAATTAGGCTCCAAGTTTTACCACCTATCTGACGATTCTCTCTCTGCGTATAAGAAAAATGTTGAAAAAGCAACATTTTGCGCCAGGAAAAAAGCCCAATCATGGAAGTGGTGCAATACACATTCCAACTTACACACCGAGATTCTCCTGTCGTTATTTTCCACTGTGACGCCCCTTTATGCATCTTACTAATATTAGCTGTTCGAAGTACAGCTTACCTAGGCACATGTACTTTATCTCTCGAATTTTCCTGCTCAGTTTCTCCTACTCAAGTCTCTCCTAGTCTCTAAGTGAAGGCACCGTCTAGGACAGTGCCGGGCATCCTTTATGCAAGGAAATCCCCCCGCAGCCTTCTCCGTCCGTTTTCGTTTAGGCACTTCGCACAGAATTCACCGCAGAGAAGCGCCACATAGACGGCCACTTTTGTTTCCTACAACTTCCACTCTATCGTTTGGGGCCGTGCCTTCGACTTTTACTCCATTGTGCTGCGGTTTTTGTTTGGCCTCGAACTTTTCCTGTCTGTGGATCTCCTGGTTTGGAAACAAGCTTTCCTCCATAGGCAAAATGGATACTACGGTACGAAGTATTTTCCGCAGATCCTGCTCTCACCTATATAAAACAACATACAACATCGTAAAGCTCTCTGCTCTTTTAGCTATTAATAGTATTATCACACACTTAAACCCTTTTCTCATCAGTTCGTAAACGGGTTGGTAAAAAGAACTTGCATACTGTAGCAAAAAAATTCACAACTAAACACGATAGAGTAAAATTAGAAAAGCAACGCCTCGCGGATGTCTCTTTCCAAATATTTTAATCCAATTCCTGACGCTTCAGTCACCTTTGATGGGGCTACCGTTCAATTGGAAGAATCCCTCGGTGCTGTTCAGAACGATGAAGAGTCCGCATCGGAATTCAAAAACGTAGGCCATTTAGAAATTAGTGATATCACTTTTCGTGCTAATGAAGGTGAAGTCGTCTTAGTACTGGGAAACCCAACATCAGCGCTCTTCAAAGGTCTATTCCATGGTCACAAGCATCTGAAATACTCGCCTGAAGGGTCCATTAGATTCAAAGACAATGAGTACAAACAGTTTGCTTCCAAATGCCCCCATCAGATCATTTATAATAACGAACAAGATATTCACTTCCCGTATCTGACGGTGGAGCAAACCATTGATTTTGCGTTGAGTTGTAAGTTTCACATTCCCAAGCAAGAGCGTATTGAAATGAGAGACGAGTTATTAAAAGAGTTCGGACTGTCGCACGTAAAGAAGACGTATGTGGGTAATGACTACGTTCGTGGTGTCTCTGGAGGTGAAAGGAAACGTATCTCCATTATAGAAACGTTTATTGCCAATGGGTCTGTTTACTTATGGGACAACTCGACGAAGGGTTTGGACTCTGCCACCGCCCTAGAATTTCTTTCCATTACCCAAAAGATGGCAAAAGCTACAAGATCGGTGAATTTTGTTAAAATTTCTCAAGCAAGCGACAAAATTGTCAGCAAGTTTGACAAGATTCTTATGTTAGGTGATTCCTTCCAGGTGTTTTACGGAACCATGGAGGAGTGTTTAACCCATTTTCATGACACCTTACAGATAAAAAAAAACCCTAACGATTGTATTATTGAATATTTAACATCAATCTTAAATTTTAAGTTCAAGGAAACGTCTAATTCCATTGTTGGTCTTGACACTCCATCTGTTGTTTCTGAAGAAAATCAAGCTTTAAACATCAATAATGAAACAGATTTGCATACATTATGGATTCAGTCTCCATACTATAAACACTGGAAGGCCATCACTTCAAAAACAGTGCAAGAATGCACCAGAAAAGATGTTAATCCGGACGATATCTCCCCCATTTTTAGTATTCCGCTAAAGACGCAACTGAAAACGTGCACTGTAAGAGCTTTCGAAAGAATCATTGGTGACAGAAACTACTTGATTTCTCAATTTGTTTCTGTTGTGGTGCAGTCTTTGGTTATTGGGTCCCTTTTTTATAACATTCCCCTGACAACAATTGGTTCGTTTTCTAGAGGATCTTTAACTTTCTTTTCCATCCTATTCTTTACATTTCTTTCTCTCGCCGACATGCCTGCTTCCTTTCAAAGGCAACCCGTCGTTCGTAAACATGTCCAGCTCCATTTTTATTATAATTGGGTGGAAACTTTAGCAACAAATTTTTTCGATTGCTGCTCTAAATTTATACTGGTGGTTATTTTTACAATCATACTTTACTTTTTGGCCCATTTACAGTACAATGCAGCTAGGTTTTTCATCTTTTTGCTTTTCCTTTCCGTCTATAATTTTTGCATGGTGTCACTATTTGCATTAACTGCTTTGATCGCTCCAACTCTATCAATGGCAAACCTATTGGCCGGTATCTTACTGTTAGCCATTGCCATGTACGCGTCCTATGTTATTTATATGAAAGATATGCATCCATGGTTCATATGGATTGCATATTTGAATCCTGCTATGTTTGCCATGGAAGCCATTTTGAGTAACGAATTGTTTAACCTGAAACTAGACTGTCATGAAAGTATTATTCCCAGAGGTGAATATTATGACAATATTTCATTCAGTCATAAAGCTTGTGCCTGGCAAGGCGCTACCCTAGGTAACGATTACGTCAGAGGCCGTGATTATTTAAAAAGTGGATTGAAATACACTTACCATCACGTGTGGAGAAATTTCGGTATTATCATTGGGTTTCTGTGTTTCTTCCTATTTTGCTCTTTACTAGCAGCGGAATATATCACGCCTCTGTTTACTAGAGAAAATTTATTGCGCTGGAATAACTATCTCAAAAGATACTGTCCCTTTCTGAATAGCCAAAAAAAGAATAATAAAAGCGCTATTACCAACAATGATGGCGTATGTACTCCCAAGACCCCGATAGCCAATTTTTCCACTTCATCCTCTTCTGTTCCATCAGTCTCGCATCAATACGATACTGATTACAATATTAAACATCCAGATGAAACTGTTAACAATCATACTAAGGAATCCGTAGCTATGGAAACGCAAAAGCACGTCATCTCCTGGAAAAATATCAATTATACCATTGGAGACAAAAAATTGATCAACGACGCTTCTGGATATATAAGTTCCGGATTAACTGCCCTAATGGGTGAATCTGGTGCTGGTAAGACAACTTTGTTGAATGTCTTGTCTCAAAGGACCGAAAGCGGGGTTGTTACCGGTGAATTATTAATCGATGGACAGCCCTTAACGAATATTGATGCATTCAGAAGAAGTATAGGGTTCGTTCAACAGCAAGATGTTCATTTAGAGCTCTTAACTGTGAGAGAGTCTTTGGAAATTTCCTGCGTCCTAAGAGGTGATGGGGATAGAGACTATTTAGGAGTTGTTAGCAACCTATTAAGATTGCCTTCGGAAAAACTGGTTGCTGATTTATCTCCAACTCAAAGAAAATTATTATCTATTGGTGTTGAATTGGTCACTAAGCCTTCTCTGTTGTTATTCCTAGATGAACCTACTTCAGGGCTAGACGCCGAAGCAGCTTTAACCATCGTGCAATTTCTGAAAAAGCTTTCGATGCAAGGTCAGGCTATCTTATGCACTATTCATCAGCCTAGCAAAAGTGTCATCAGCTATTTTGATAACATTTATTTACTAAAAAGAGGTGGTGAGTGTGTCTATTTTGGTTCATTACCTAATGCCTGTGACTATTTTGTAGCTCACGATAGACGCCTAACATTTGACAGAGAAATGGATAATCCGGCTGATTTCGTTATTGACGTTGTTGGTAGCGGAAGTACAAATATTCCAATGGATGATGCAGAGAAGCCAACCTCAAGCAAAATTGATGAGCCAGTATCTTACCATAAGCAATCTGATTCAATTAACTGGGCAGAACTCTGGCAATCCTCTCCAGAAAAAGTGCGGGTTGCTGATGATTTGCTTTTATTAGAAGAAGAAGCCCGGAAATCTGGTGTTGATTTCACTACGTCCGTATGGAGTCCGCCTTCGTATATGGAACAAATAAAGTTAATCACAAAGAGACAGTACATTTGTACCAAGAGAGACATGACCTATGTTTTCGCTAAATATGCTTTGAATGCTGGCGCTGGACTATTCATTGGATTTTCATTTTGGAGGACAAAGCATAATATCAACGGTCTGCAAGATGCTATTTTCTTGTGCTTCATGATGCTTTGTGTTTCCTCCCCTTTGATCAATCAGGTTCAAGATAAGGCTTTGCAATCTAAAGAAGTATATATCGCCAGGGAAGCGAGATCTAATACTTATCATTGGACCGTTCTTTTGATTGCTCAAACTATTGTTGAATTACCATTAGCCATTTCCAGTTCTACCTTATTTTTCCTGTGTTGCTACTTCTGTTGCGGTTTCGAAACCTCTGCCCGTGTAGCTGGTGTCTTTTACTTGAATTATATTTTATTTTCCATGTATTATTTGTCATTTGGGTTGTGGCTTCTATATTCTGCCCCCGATTTACAAACTGCCGCTGTCTTTGTTGCCTTCCTCTATAGTTTCACAGCTTCATTCTGTGGCGTTATGCAACCATACTCGTTATTCCCAAGATTTTGGACATTCATGTACAGGGTTTCACCATACACGTATTTCATTGAAACTTTCGTAAGCTTACTTCTCCATGACAGGGAAGTAAACTGCTCGACAAGTGAAATGGTACCAAGCCAACCTGTAATGGGTCAAACCTGCGGTCAGTTTATGAAACCCTTTATTGATGAATTTGGTGGGAAACTGCACATCAATAACACATACACCGTCTGCGCCTACTGCATGTACACTGTTGGGGATGACTTCCTTGCTCAAGAAAATATGAGTTATCATCACAGATGGAGAAATTTTGGTTTTGAATGGGTTTTCGTTTGCTTTAACATTGCCGCCATGTTTGTGGGCTTCTACCTAACCTACATCAAAAAAATTTGGCCTTCTGTGATTGATGGTATAAAGAAGTGTATCCCATCAATGAGGCGGTCCAAAACATCTCATAATCCAAACGAACAAAGCGTATAATCAGTGAATAACGTTCCGTTAGAAAACATTCAAAATTACCTAATGCTATTCAACAGTTCTTGTTCCTCATCCGGCTGCCTTCTGCTTTAAACTAATTGTTAATTTTATTCCCAAATCATATTCTAAATTAATCTATAATCATTTTTCGGATTATATATGCTCCATACTTAATAAATATTAATACTCTCATTTCCTTTTCACTTTTTTTTTTCTCAATTAGCATTCCAGGTTCGAGAAATATCATTGATATATCGTAATTCCTTTTCAGTAAACGTGATTAGACGACCTTCGTCAAGTTCAGAGTTTGTGTGTCCGTCACCCGTAGCATATGCACAATACATATAATTAGAACATTCCTTGATTTGCATCCATGGATGAACAGAAACGTCAGGAACGATTAGTCCCTCTACGTTCAACGAAGCATCATATATCCTTTTTAATTTTGAAATGTCCCCATATCTACTCTTAAAATACTCTGGCTCTCTTCCAAAGTCATCTTCAGCACTGTTCGAAATTTTACAAGTCTTCAGTCCACCGTTTACCCATAGTAATCGATTTTTGGAGTCACTGTGTGCAATCTGCGTAGAACAAATGTAGTACATCCCGCTTTTATGTCCGTCATCATTTTCAGGCTCTTCATTAACAGGTCCAATAATACTGCCATCAACGGGATTGATAGAATAATCCTGGCCAGCATATAATTGCCCCAACCAGAATATTTCCTTGTCACCATACACACACCTCTGCAATTTTCCATCCAAATTTAACATAAAAGACATCAACAATCCATTTAATTTCTCAAGTTTATTGACTACAACCAAACCACTATCAACATGATGGAGTCGTAATTTTTTGAAAAAATTGTAATACACAGATGCTTCTTCTGAAGTTTCGGAAGAAAACGGTAATGACGAATCAAAAACTAACCTACTTCCAATAAATCTGCGTTCTTGTGCAGAGGGTTCCACTTCATTTAACATTTCGATGCAGTATTGGAAAGTTTGCTCGTTTTCCATAACCCTATCCTTGAACAAAAGTATCCCTCTCTCCCTGTAAGAAGGAGAGTCGAAAAAGTAATCAGACCCTACAAACGGTACTACGTCTGCATCCAACAAAATGTATTCTTCAAATGTGTTGAACAAAGTGGCGACCCATTTATTCTGAAAAAAAGAAATGTATGTATTAGCAAAATTAGTGTCAAGCACTGTCGAGCAGTCTACTAAGTAGACCCTTTGTTCCGTTTCTTTAGCGGTCTCAGAAATTTTAGCAATAGACTCTGCTGATAGTTCATTTCCCGTGGATACTATTTGGAATGGTAATTCGTTTTTTGAAGATTCCATCACTTTCAACTGTTTCAAAAATAAAGGAACATCCTTTTCAGCAATAGTTAAAACAAAACCTCTTCCTTTGCTCAACCTATTCCAGTTGGACCAAAAGTTACCATTAAAGTTTGATGATTCCATATCAACCTCGGGTGCCGGAACTGCCTCTCCAGTTGTCATGTCTGTGATAATAGGCCACATTACAGTTTTGGATTCTTCGTTAATTTTCTTCAGAAATGGAAACATTCTGTTTTGCAAATCATGAGGATTTACGGTTGAATTTGCAAATATTGCAGTAGGATCTAATTGACCAGATAAAAAGCAATAATCATAAGATCTTAATCTCTCCCCTAACAATGAGGCCAACGTGTTATCTACACCATCAACATTATAAAATTTTGCAGTTTGCGCATTGTCCCAGTCGGGATCAATCTTGTATAGTACTTCAAAAATGTAACGGCACTTGTCACTCTTAGCTATTTCATTATTTCCTAATTGCCTCAACAATACACGTTCTTTGTGAGAACTTCTACTCAAAAAGGGCAAAAAGTAGGCAGATAATCTGTTCATTAAGTTTTCGGATCTCACTTGGTGTTGTCGTTTTTCAATCCAATTGAATGCAGATGATTCAACAGCCGTCCTCTCGCTTGCATGGTTGTTTAATTTATTGGATGATGTAACATTCCGACTCGCAGAGAAAATGAGATAAGAAAAGAATAAAGAGAGCAGCAGTGTTACTAATCGTTTTAAGATTAGTCTTCTGGATTTTAATGATTTAAGCATGCTTAGGGAAATAGTTTTAGTAGACTGTCTTTAATTCCTTAACACCCCTCCTCGTACTCATGTGATGGAGAAAGGAATTTGATCAGTTCCAGAGGCACAATTTAAGTACTAAGACAAACAATGATACCAAATTAAAGAGTAGATTATTGCCACTTTTTGCGTGTAAATCAGAATAATTCCTCTTCAAAATTTTTTTAGACGAGATCATTAAGGTAACTTGCATTGTCGATACTTCTTCATTCTTCCGTATTTGAAAAAGATTCTCTTTCAAAGAAAAAAATTGCTTCCAATCGGATTTGAACCGATGATCTCCACATTACTAGTGTGGCGCCTTACCAACTTGGCCATAGAAGCTCGTATTTTACGGTAGTTGTTGTATCTCAAAATGAGATACGTCAGTATGACAATACGTCATCCTAAACGTTCATAAAACACATATGAAACAACCTTATAACAAAACGAACAACATGAGACAAAACCCGTCCTTCCCTAGCTGAACTACCCAAAAGTATAAATGCCTGAACAATTAGTTTAGATCCGAGATTCCGCGCTTCCACCACTTAGTATGATTCATATTTTATATAATATATAAGATAAGTAACATTCCGTGAATTAATCTGATAAACTGTTTTGACAACTGGTTACTTCCCTAAGACTGTTTAAATTAGGATTGTCAAGACACTCCGGTATTACTCGAGCCCGTAATACAACAGTATCACATCTAATATTCCGTGATAGTTTAATGGTCAGAATGGGCGCTTGTCGCGTGCCAGATCGGGGTTCAATTCCCCGTCGCGGAGATTTTTTTAGCATTTATTCAATGAATAATGTGCTACTTGTTCAAAATTGTGATGGC
>ERZ794947.104-NODE-104-length-41425-cov-23.817452_pt1 | contig 41425 bp, 24 predicted proteins | sample MGYA00511908_ERZ794947 | MGnify/ENA primary metagenome ERZ794947 (study PRJEB30137, sample SAMN04331400) | food metagenome | isolation source: control ferment replicate 2c | study: EMG produced TPA metagenomics assembly of the Comparison of meta-barcoding and...
CACACCCACACACCCACACACCACACCCACACACCACACCCACACCACACCCACACACACCACACCCACACCCACACCACACCCACACCACACCCACACACCACACCCACACACCACACCCACACACACACCACACCCACACACCACACCCACACACACCACACCCACACCCACACACCACACCCACACACCACACCCACACCCACACCACACCCACACACCACACCCACACCACACCCACACCACACCCACACACCACACCCACACCACACCCACACACCACACCCACACCACACCCACACCCACACACCTTACACCACAACCTTACACCACAACCTTACACCACAACCTTACACCACAACCTTACACCACATCCTTACACCGCAACCTTACACCGCAACCTTACACCGCAACCTTTGCTGTTCTTCCTAACCCATACACTTATTCCTGGCATCTATGATCTGTTTACGAGTATTTTTATCTCACTCGCATTGTTGAGTCGATGGAACATAGTGAATTTCTGAAACACATCCAGTTTTTTTTTTTGCGGCCTGTACTGCTCACCTGCCACCATGAACTTGTCACATCTGGGTCATACCTTTGCTGGGGGGATATAAAAAGGAAGTCCTTGGAGGCTCGTCATCATACTATCTGGCAATTCCAGATCGTTACCTCATTTTTGGTTGAAACTAGCGACCTCGATGCATGAGGCTATTCTATTTTTGAGTAAGGTAAGGTATTTTGATTTTCCAACTTCTTTGCCAGCGTCAGACTTCAATTGATCGATTCCTTTTGAAGAATATTTGATAACTTCAAGCTAAGTCGTCCATGCTTGTCATTCACCAGAAATGAGATTTTCATCTCCTAGATGCTTTTGCTACTAATAATTGGGATCATATTTCTTTGTCCATTCGATCGTCTCGTTTAACTCAATCATTCATCACTTTTCTTTCGAAATTGAGATTTTGTCATCTAAACATTAAATAGTTCCCATTTAAGTCAAGCCCTCTCTCTACTCTTCGCTTTATTGATTCTGATAAAAAATATGTTCAAGAATTCTTGTTTCGTTGTCTATAAAGAGCAACATCATGTTAAAATAATTTTCTCATTCCGACTTTGAGACTGGGTGTTTTTTCACTAAAGAGAGGAATCTTTTGCTATTAAAGATTCTCATTTCCATGTTGCAAGACATTTTAAAATGATGACTGCTCTAGTTGCTCTAGGTATATATCTTCGCTTGGTTTTTTTGTTTCTTAATTTATTCTTGTTCACCTCGCGGTAATTCTCAAACGTATGAATTACAGTCCAGTGTTCGAAATTGAAAGGGGATACGCACTAATAGTATCGCGGTAAATCGAATTTCAAAGTTAACCAGTTTCGTCCAAACTCAAGGGATGGAAATGTTCGGGTCGTTACCCGAAGTACCCCAGTTGATAAATGATACTTCACCATACAATGATTTTTGCTGGCTTGGGGATGTTTGCGTGCTGGTTTATTAATTCAAAGTGGTATCCTATGGTTAGGCATTCCTAGGAGGGAACACCTAGATTTGAGTTTCACCGCTCAAAGTCATCTGCATGCTGCTTGGTCGAAGAAAAGTATCACATTTAGGATCTATTCAACTGAGCGCGTTGCGGTGTCTCTGAATAAATTGCTAAAATTGATTTCCTTTGGTTCCGAGGTGTACAGCAGTCAGAGTTTCAGTTACTAAGGTAGGCTGAAAATTTTCCGTCCGATCACTTTCGGTTTAAAAATGTTTACTTTTAGACGCAAATAACAAATTTAACGGACCCTTAAATGATCACAACCGTTAGCAATATTTCACAACAATTTCTTTGGACCAAATTAATCTCTCAGCTATACTCATACATGCAAATTTTATTTAGGTAATATACAGCTAGAAAATCTGGGAAACACACTAAGCACGATACTAACGAATCAGGGTTCTAGTAGGTAGCGGGAAAAGGATTTAGGACCCGGAAACTCGGTTATTTTTAAATGTCAATATACTTGGTAGTAATTACTTCTAGCAGCTCCACTTTTTTCTATTTCCAGTGTAACCTCACAAAGTTTAACTAAAAAAACCTTCCTTTTCAGCCTCATAATTCAAAGCTCTTCAATGCTAGAGCATGTTGAGGATGTATCTTCTTGATGCCACGACTAATGCTTCAACAGGGAGTCTCAGAGTATGCATGAAAATAGCTTAATATGCATGAGAATAGTTTTTTGCGTTACGCATGATTGCGTTCTCCAACTCGCAGGTATGTAACTTTATTTAACGTTTTAATGATTGTTTTAATCACTCCCATACTGTGGCAAGTGCTGTATTTACTTGATTCTACCAAACAGACGTTGAGGCCAATACCCCCGAAGTTTCTATATAAGGTATGGCTACACCGATTCCGAGGATTGCTCTTACTGCGCAGCACCTACAGTGTCTTCGATAGGTATTTCGCCATTCTTCAATTGATAAAACAACCGTTCCGCAGTTTCCATGGAGATATACATGTCCTCGATATGCGTCGAATCAAAGATAGTTGAAGGATTACGTCCTTTAGGCAGAAATTCCCGTAGCTGCTCAACAAACTCTTGAAAAACGGGAACAGGATAATAGTGAAAGAATAAGTTTTCGCCTGTTATGCCTTTCCTTTCCTGAACAGCCAGTTCCTGACTAGTAGGGTCGATTATTGTTCCATTATTCGTCCACGCCCCCGCAATTGCAGCTGCTGTCAACTCGAATGATGGCCACTTGAAAGGAGTCACCGTTATACCTACGAAAGCTAGGGTGGGATCCTTTATCGAGAAGGTGTTTAGATGCAAACCATCCACCATTGATGATCCATCAGGCTTATCCCCATTCCTGGGTAAAACAGCAACGCCACTGTCTGTAGCATTCAAAAAAGGATAGTGCCAATGGTATCCAGTAGAAAAGATGATGTAATCGACGTTCGAAATCGACGAGCCATCCTCGAAGATGACTTTACGATCATTTGAAGGGTCAAGCACTTTGACCCTTGGTTTAACGACGATACCATCAGAATTGGCTGCCTTAGTTAGCCATTTGTAAATCTCTTCTTTCCCTGCAGATCTCGAAACAATAACCTTCTTGGCCACAGGGAAGGCGTACTGCAAGATATCGATCCCACTCAGACCTGTACCCACGAAAAGACAAACTTTATCTTTAAAGGTCTTTGGGTCACGGAAAGATTTGGAATGAAACATACTGGAGGGAAACTGTTTGTTCCACGACGACAGGCCTTCTATGTGGGGAAGGTAAGGAATTGAGTAGTGCCCATTAGATACAATGACAGCATCAAAATACTCAGTATACCACTTGACATCATCTCCGTTGGTTGACCGTTCCTTGACTGTTAGTCTCCATTGGCCACCATCTGGTGCTTTCCGAATATCAGCTACCTCAGAGTTCATCATAACGTGGTCGGCCAGCTTGAATTTATCCGCAAATTCTAGCAGGCGTCTGGTGATTTCACCATTAGTGATCAAAGGCTCTATAACGTCAGTGTTTGCCCTCTTCGTAGACTTTTCATTGTAAGGAATGAAAGAGTTTCTGAGATATCTGTCTGGAACATTGGAGTACAAGTGTCTGTAAATACCACTGTTTTGCCAGGTATAACCGGACTGCTCTTCCTTTGTAATCAAAGGGCTGACCTCCGAGAAATCACTTTTTTCGATTTCTGATGGTAATGTTGCCTTAGGTTGTAAGGTAAAAGGATCGTCATACTTCTCAGAATCAAAAGCTTCCTGGGGAATGACGTCCGGTGTGTCAAAACTTGGTGCCCAAATACCCCCGATCCTCGAGCCCTGCTCAAAAGCGACCACTTTGGGGAAGGCGGGATCACTGTTTTCCACCTTTGAGTTTTCTAGTTCACCATCATCGTTGTATCTAAGAGATGTTGAACCGTCCTTCTTTGTATTTAGGAGTTCAAAAAGGGTCGTTAGCCCTGCTGCACCAGACCCGATAATTGCGACTGATTTGATATGAAAGTTCTCTGGTTTTGTCATGGATTCTCAATCTATTCAATTAATGTTGTCGATCAAAGGCCATGAAACCTTGTTTAGATCTTGATTGCCAGGCTTTAAATCAACGAGACCATTGAAGTACCAGCGTGTATGATCAGGGTCCCACCATAATTAAAGGTAAATCTATACCAGAAGTCTTTTTGTCTTGCCCCACAGTTTGTTGTGGCTGCCCGTCGTGAAATAGAGTGTACTCAGGAAGATGGCGTATGGTATCAGTAGCATCAGTAAGTCTTGACTAAGTACGTAATTCTAGAAAGGAAAAGTAAATAAACCACTGTCAAGACTAACCTGTATCACCATATACTTTAAGGTCAGCTTTTTTAGGCTTTAGCGGCTATAACCTCTTCTAGGCGCTTCTCATGCTCCTTCCTGGATTCGTTGGCGGACCAGTTCAAAACGTGGGCTGGATGAGTAGAATCGATTGTTCTCTGGCCAAACAATTGCTCTCTGAAGGTCAAATTCTTTTCTTCGCCTTGAGGATAGTCCTGTCTTGCTAGGCCACGTTTTCTTAATTCAGGTAGAAGCTTATCAATGATCTCTTCATAAGTCTGGGGCAAGACAGTGTAAGCAAAGTTGAAGCCATCTATATCAGATATGTCCACCCATTCTTGGACGGTATCTGCCACTTCTTCTGCAGTTCCGATAATGAGCGGGCCGCTACCTCCAACTTTAATTTCCTGGATAATAGCTTTCTTCGTCCATTTCTCGACTCTTGGGTAGGCGTTTTGCCACTTCTTGACGGCCGAAGCAACTGCAACATGGTCAACGTTTGTTAGAACCTCTTCATCGTCAAACTTATCAATATCAACCCCAGTCCATCCAGAAAACATCGCTTTTGCACCTTCTTCGTCCGAGTATTGCAAATAATCGAGATACTTCTTTTCAGCTTCTTTATGAGTGTCACCGATAATGACCGTGACAAGAGCAAGAAACTTAATCTTCGAAACATCTCTCCCGAATTTTTCTTTGGCCAGAGTCTTGATATCTTTAACAGATTTGCCCAAGTCCTGAGGCGTCAAGGAAGCTAGAAAAATGACTTCAGCATTTCTAGCAGCCAACTCCTTACCGCGTGAGGATGTACCCGCCTGAATGATTACAGGCAGCTTCTGTTGGCTTGGTGGGGTGATTCCTGGTCCTGGCACATTGTAGTATTCACCGACGTGATTAATGTGTCTCAATCCGTTAGGATCAGTAAAGACCCCCGCTTTCTTGTCCAGCTTTACAGCCCCATCTTGCCATGAACTTAAGAACAATTTCAATACGACATCTACGTATTCTTCAGCACGCTCGTACCGCTCTTTGTTTCCTGGTAATTCCTCACCATTCAAAAGATTCCTGGATGCGCTGTCCAAGTAGGATGTCACGATGTTCCAGCCAACGCGACCATTGGAAATCAAATCCAACGTTCCCAGTCTTCTGGCCAAATGGTATGGCTGTTCGCTAATAGTAGAAATGGTTATTCCAAAAGCCAATTTAGATGTCACCGCAGCCATCAATGGAATAAAATAGCTTGGATCGGAAATAGGCCATTGCGCGCCTGTCCTAGCAACGGGACCAAAATTTCTTCCACCTTTGTAAACATCATATGGGCCCAGAACATCTGCAAGAAAAACTGTATTGAATTTCCCCTTCTCCAATAGCTTGGCTAGATCAGTCCAATATTGAGTATTTTGATAAAGCTCCGCGGACTTGTCCTTGGGGTGCCTCCAGTTCCCAATAGTTTGATTACCAGCCGAGCCCATTAAGAACGCATTGAAAATCAACTCCTTCTGTTTGTGGCTGTCTTTTTTGGCCTTTTTAGAGCCCAAACCATTATTTGCAGTTGATGCACGCTTCCCGTTCTCAGTTGTCATACTCGGAGTATTTTATTTATTGTCTAGCCTTTAATTGCGGATGCGCCTTCAAAAGATTACAACCACAATCGTTACTCTGCTAATTCACTAATTTTCAATGATCGAATCATGCTGATGGATCTATACTTTTTATAGCTACTGTTGACCCACTACCGCGCATTCTTTCTTATTGTCGTAGTTTAATGTTCCTAACCTTCAAGTCGCTTCGCCTTGGCGCCACATCGCGCTCAGAGACAAAGTCATTTTGCTCGAAGATAAAAGCGATAGATAGTCTCTTTGAAGGCTGCTTCTATGAGGTGTGGCAGCCAGATTCTTCCAGGGTGCAGCATTCGAGCTTCGTAAACATGACCAATGTAGAGATTTATTTTCCTGGACCGATAAACCCCCAATTGTCATTATATAACATCTTGTTATTCCTCGAGGTGGTTCATCGTAGCGTTTCAAGCAGACCCAAGTCCACGTACTCAAATAGCGAACCATGTTAAAAAGATCATACCCTGATTTTCATCATTACATAGGAGAATCGTCACATAGAAACATAGAGGGGGTGCATGAATTCAAGTCCAGGAAAATTTATGAGGATGATATTTCTGTGGTAAAGATACCTAAACTTCAACGTGGGCTAATTGTTTCGACCTTTGATAAAGAACTGACTCTCGCTTCTGATCTACCCGTGAAGCAGCACCTGGGAGAATACGAAATTCTGATACAGAATAAACATATTGGTCTAAATCATGTCGATTGGAAGTCAAAAAAGTATAGGTTTAACATATACTCTTTTCCATGGGTCAATGGCAGGGAATCTGGCGGAGTAGTCGTTAAAAGAGGATCCAAGGTTGACAAAAAACAGTTTCCGCTTCTAACCGAAGTGTTCCTAGCAAGCACTTCCTACCGCAATCTCGAGACGTCGACTTTTCAAGAGTACACTGTATTTGATTCCAGGCTCGTATGGAAATTACCGCAGCAAAGACTCCCAAATGGAAGGATTTCGAGGAGATTTGATCTAGATTTTGCCGCAGGCGTCGGCGTTGGATTGGTCACAGCTGGCTCGGCGGTTTCGAGCCTAGTTGAATTGGCTTCTACCATCGAAACTGACCTTCCAAAGCTAGGTAACATCGTCATCTGGGGAGGCAGCTCTTCAGTCGGCCTCTATGCCATTCAGCTGGCTAGAGCATCAAAACGGTTCAATAAAATAATCGTTGTGTCCGCCAGCAAACATGAGGAATATCTTGTAGAGTTGGGTGCTACGTATGTTGTCGATCGATACCAATCAGAGCAGGAAATTGCTGAAGAAATCTCATCGCTTTGTCCGGATGGCGTTGACTATGGCGTTGACGTGATATCGAAAGAAACCGCGAAATTATTAACTAAAATACTCGACAATGGCGGTGGAGATACTAAGAGACTGGTATGCGTCGTTGGTACGCCGCAAATATCACCAGATTCATTCGGCAAAAATGCAAAGCGCAAGTTTGTGATAGAGAGTGTGAATATAAAAAAGTTTCATGAGGATCTTGCTTTTGGCTCCTGGTTCGTAAACTACACTTCAAGACTTTTCGAGAAGGGAGAGCTCAAACCCATAAAAGCTATCAAGATTTTCAAGTCGCTTGACAACTTTGGTGAGGGCATAAAAAATGGTCTGAGAGAGTTGGAGGAGAGAGGTGCTAGCGCTGAAAAATTCGTTGCCAGCTTGTAAATACTAGATTTAGATTGTCTTTACATTAATAATCTAGATTCTTCAGTTTCACACTTCTCCGGAGACGTGGATAAAATTGGTTTCTTATTTCAAACAGTGGAATGAATTGAAAGATCTAAGTTCAATGTGGCTCTTTGTTCACCCGGTAGAATACCTACGCTTAACCCATGATTGCACCCTGAAGAAGGGTTTAGCATCAGGTCTTCATCTTTCGACCGTTAAAATTACTCCAGGACGTACTTCGCCAGTCATCAATGGCCAAGCCTTTATTTTTATAAGACACAGCGTCTTCATGTCCGCAGTGCGGGCTTGTCTAAGCGCGCCACAAATTTTAAATAGCGACAAGTCGAGAGCTAGGTTTTAATCAAAGAGATTCTGTGGTCGAACATTCACTTCAGCAAAGAGATAAAAGGCCATATGATAAACCTTAGTCTTCTTGCCATGAGTTAGGACAGATCGAAGTGGTCAAGATGTCTGAAACCAAAAACCTCGACGAAAAAGCCATCGCAATTGATGAAGTCTCATCAATTGCATCTGAGGGCGTTCAGAATGTTTTCCAAACACATCAACCCGATGAAGTTGTTTTAAGAGAGGTTGACGAAATAGTTGAGAAGCACGATTTGAAGGAATACGAACCACTGCTAATCAGAGGGGCCTTGTTGGCCAACAGACCCGAAATTATAGAACACGAGGATTACACTGAAGAGGAAAGAAAAGCCATTCTGCGGGAAACTACCCATCCTTTACTCTCATTGTCGCCTGCCATGATTTTGGCAGCCATTTGTGCATCGTGTGCTGCGGTCAATTTTGGTATGGACGAAAGTGCCGTTGGGGGTGCACAGTTACAGTATCAAGAGGATTTTAATATCACTGACCCAAACATTCAAGGTTTGACAGTTGCTGCCCCCTACTTAGCCGCAGCAGTTTTTGGTGCACCTTTGACAGTTTATTTGAGCAACCACATTGGAAGAAGGCTGATTGTTTTCATCAGTTGTTTTATCGCGTTCGCGGGCTGTATGATCCAAGGTTTTGCAAATGGTCTTCCTGCAATGCTTTTTGCAAGATTGTTCATGGGTATCGGTATGGGTTTAAACTCATCTACCGTGCCAGTCTACACTGCAGAGTGTGCCCCAGCCGTTTCGCGTGGAGCCATCCTGATGCTTTGGCAGACTTTTATCGCCCTGGGTGTTTGTTTGGGATCCGTTTTCAATAGAGCTTTTGTGAATATTGATGGCTCATTGTCTTGGAGATTAATGATTGGATCAGCTTCCGTTCCTCCAGTTATAACAGGAATCTTAATTTTATTGCCACCGGAATCTCCTAGATGGCTCATCAGCAATGGCAAAACTAGAGAATCTTTAGAGTCTTTGGTGAAACTAAGATCCTGTAGTGTCTCTGGTGCCAAGGACTTTTACATCCTTTACGAGTCACTAAAATTTGAATCCGAATTGGAAGTCAAGCTCACAAAGTGGGAGCAGTTTGTTTCTCTCTTCAAAGTTCCAAGAAACAGATTTGCTCTGATTGTCTCTTCTATTGGTATTCTGGGCCAGCAGTATGGTGGTGTGAATATTTTGGTTTCATACACCACAACAATTTTAACGAAAGCTGGTGTCGATCCTGTCACAGCCATTGCCGGTTCAATTGGTATTGGTGGAGGATGTTTTCTGTCCACTTTCATTTCCGCTCAATTAATTGATAGCTTTGGTAGAAGAAAAATGCTTCTTTTTACGCTTCCAGTGGAAGGCATTTGTCTCTTTTGGCTTGGAGGGGTGATTAATATTAACGATAGCAGTCTCCGTTTGGGTCTAGGGCTGGCTGCAATGTATCTTTACGTGCTATTCTATGGTACCGGTATTGGACCAGTCAGTTTTACCTTAGTTGCAGAAACTCCTTCCATTAGCGTGAGAATGGCGCATAGCGCGGTATGCATGAGTTTGAACTGGATTTTAGACTTTTGCTTAAGTATGACTTGGCCCAAAATGGCCTCCACGATGACAACCTCCGGTGGGCTTTATTTCTATGGTGCATTTAACTTTGTTGTTTGGGCTTTGGCTTATTTCTGTATTCCCGAAACTAAGAGATTCACATTAGAGCAGTTAGACGAGGTGTTCAAATCGGGTGTTAGCCCATTTTTCAAAAAGAAGCTAAAGGGATTGATAGGCAAACATTCTTAAGCGCGTAATTTTCCTTAGTTAAAAGTATATTCCTATCTTTCCTTTGAGTGTATACTATAGGAGATTCTGTATTTTTAGTAAGGCCTCGAGGTATTTTTACAAAAGTTTGTATATGTTAACTTAAAGAATGTTGAAGTCTCTTAAGTCGCTATTGAGGTGAGAACCGTGCTATGTCCTAAAAGAGGAGGAAGAGATTCAAGTAAACGAAAAAAATCATGAACAGTTTTCCTCAAGTTTTCTTTCTTTTAATCAGTTACATAGCGTATTGTCATCCAAGTTCGTCGAGAAGTTGCCTATGCTCGCGCTATGTTGATGTTTTATGCAGGGAACGCGCCAGGGAAAAACACTCAATCCTTGAAGGCGAAAACCCCGCCAATGCTAACAATTTGGCGATCACTTCGATAAAGGATATTAGGTAATAAGTAATCGCCGTAATTGTAAAAGATGCAAATACAGCAAACAACAGACTTCATGATTGAGGGCAATAATAAATAGCATCACGAAAAGGACGATAGACTAAGATGCAGGATACTAAACCGAGACTAATAAGTCATAGTGCTCTTACATTCGCATCAATAACAAATTCTCTTGGCTATAATAGCATACAGTTGTCAACGAACATTCAACAGTAAATTGGTTTTTTTTAACAATGGAGAGAGAGCCATGAAGGAAGAATGATCTATGATCGAAGAAACTTGTTTAATGTTAGCGCTTAAAACTCGATCCGTTACAATTGAGAGCACAAGAAAGAACAGAAAAATTTCTGGTTAACCTAAAAACTAATGTAGTGGGCGCACTCTTAATATCTGGGTCACAGTGTCATTAACAGCATTCTCAAAAGACCCGAACTCAAATCCTAAGAGCTCTTTACTCTTCGTGTTGTCAACAGTGGCTATGTTGCGAGAGGAAGCAATATATCCTGGCTTACCTCTGGCTATTCTCCCATTCAGCTTTGGGAAGTTTTTGTTGATGTTGTCGAGAATACTCTGGGTTGAAAATTCGTGATTTGCCAAGATTAATCGTTTTCCAGCTAAATGTGCCTTCTCCAATGCTAAAACATGCGCTTTTGCTACATCTCGCACGTCAATGAACAAACTTGCAAACTCTTGATCAACATCATCATCGATGCTGGAGAAAACTGCTTCGTTGATGCGTTGGCAGGATGCATTCAATGTTGCAGAAACAGATTCGTCAAAAAGCTGAGGGCCAAAGACGTAGCATGGATTTATTGTGGTCAAGGTAAATTTCACAGAGCCTTGGTTTCCCTTTAAAAATTCCCAAGCAGCATTTTCCGCGAAAGCCTTCGACCCGTAGTATGCAGTCTTGGCGTCTTGCTGTGCCTCCTCCCAAGAGTCGTTGTTCCACGAGCTGTCATCCAGAGTTAGAGACGGATCATAGGCATTTTTCACATTGGAAATTGCCGCGAAGGACGAAGTTAGCACAAAACGTTTCACTGAATCGGGTGCATGTTTTTTAATCGAATCCAAGATCGACTGTGTCCCGGCCAGTGCTGGAAGCAACATATCTTTTTCGTAGTGAGTACTTTCGTAATGACAAGGTGAAGCAGTATGGATTACGTATTCAAGATTTGCACCATATTTTGTGAATACTTCATCAAAGACACCTGACTTGGCAAGATCTGGAACAATTTCGAGTCTTAAGTTCTTGTGGTTAAACAGCTTGAGCAAACTTTCAGCCTTTTCCTCACTTCTCAACGTCCCAATCACAACGTAACCCTTTTCCAAGAGCACATTGATAATATGTTGAGCTATAAATCCATTTGCACCCGAAACCAACACAGCAGACATGATCCTACAGTTTTAAGAATTCATTTGAAGGATTGGATATCCATCTCATGATGTTCTTAAGAACCACTGAGACACCAAGCTGACAAATTGTAGCACTTTTATTACAGAAGACATTAACAGCCACATTCATTACTGTGGCATGTGACGGAAGAAGAGGAGGTTAAAGGCCTAATGAATGAGAGCGTATTTCCAGCGCCACTTGATGTTGAGGGTGCTATAGATCGTGCATCCTGAAAGATTATGTCCATCCTAACAGACGTGAATTGACGCCCATCGGGTTCGTTAGTCAGCTTATAGCACTCCCCAAATACCTTCAAATGAATCGTTCTAATTTCCAACTAAACATAAATTTCGGCAATCGGTGAAACTCAGTTAGGAGCTAAAAGCTCATCCTCTCAGTTTTCTGAGATAGGACTTTAGCAATACAGTCTCAGAAATAGGTCGAGAGAGTCTTCGGAAGGCCCCTCCACCGATAGTGAGAAAAGGCAAAAGGCACAAGACTCCTACGATGAGTTTATGCACCTAAATGAGACTTACTATAAGCATCCAATTACTTGTCAAAAAGCTAATAAGTTCAACAACGGCAGTAGAAAGAAGCCAATTGAGATCTTGCGAGCACTCAATTCAAGGCAAGAGAAGAATAGTGAGGTTGAAACTGTAATTCACTGGTTTACGAGTGATATTAGGCTTCAAGACAATCTGGCCCTGTCTGAAGCTTTGAAGAACTTCGAGAAATGTAAGGGTGCGCGTTTCTCTCTATTCATGTCGTTAACGAGCACGATTGGAGGGCTCATCTCGATGGCGGCTGGAAGTTAAGTTTTATATTGAAGGCTTTGAAAAACCTTGGCGAACGGCTGTCAGAACTCTCAGTTCCTCTGAATGTGCTACGTTTCAACTCAGGCCTATACTGCTCGTACTTCTTCAACGTCTGGTCTGTGTCCTCGACGAAGTTGTAGACCCTTCTCGGTTTTTTGTTCAATGTCATCAGAAGCTGATAAAACTGAGATTCGTAATTCTGCATAGCCTGCTGGTGTTTCTGCTGCTGCAAAGCCCGCTGCTGGAGCAACATCCGCTGTTTGGCCCCCTATGTCGCTGCTGTAATTGCTGAGCACTCATAGTTCGCTGATGTCCTAGGCTCTTCGATGTATGAGTCCAATCGGTTTGCACCCCAGGTATCCAGCTACCCGCTTTCTACAAACCCTTGTCACTTTTGCTCGCAGTTCAGTTTTATGAGAACTGGTTGGGACTGTAGGGAGTGCCCAACTGATATCTGTCGAGCCTCTGTCGGCAATGTAAGACAAGGTCCCTTCTTCTGCTGATTGAGTCAACCGTGTGCCCTTCCTCTGTTCCGCCTTCACGCTGTCTGAACTGTGGTCGTATTCTTGTCAAAATAACTTGTGATATAGTGAGTACCTTCTCTGCAACGAGGCTGACTAGCTGAGGGATTGCTAGAAGGCGACCCATGAGGCTTCTGTTGCACTACTCGTTCTTTTTGTCCTTGTCGTTACCACCACTTGTCCTCCTTGGTTGACTCTATGGACTGCTGAAGGCAGCTATTTTGCGCGCAGAGTAGCCGCTAGGTCAAATTCAGTGCCTGGACGGTACAGATTAGAGCAACAGGTCCCAGATCCCCCTCTATCTTTGTCTTTTGTATCGCATGCTTTGTTTACTCGCCCATTCTCTGGCCCAAAAAGCACCAGACTCATTGGCGCTCCCTCTTCCAGCCCATTTGGATTCGTTTAAAGCCCACAAGCTCAGCAGGTGATCCAGACTGACATCCCTCGGTGAATTTTCGATAATACCACTACTTAAGGACGAATTTGGGAAACTGCCATCAGAGAGTCGGCCACGTACGCTCCACTTTGGACGTACTGTCTATTATCTCACGGTATAGTCTATCAATGGTTTCCTCGGTCCAGTGTTGATCTCATTGTTTGTTCTGTAGAATGTTTAGTTTTTCGAACCTCTTCCAATAACACAGGATAGACACGAATTCAAGATTTCACACCTGTGTAGCTCCGAACCAATGCAAACGAAAGATTCAAGTCCTCTATCATACAAAAATTGAAGGAGGTAGCTACGAAAGAACACATACTTATGTATTCATTGTGTTGTTAGCTGGTGGATACGTCCAAGAGACATAGTAACAGATGAATCTGCCTAGAATTTGAGCCCTTCTTGGATCAAGTCGAAGTGCCAGACTTTGCCCTGAGATAGCTGAGTATATCGTGGGTACGATTAACAAGGAGCATTGGAAACATGTCGTTGAGATATCCGTGATTGACCTAAGAACTTGGGACCTACCCATGTTCGACGATACTAAAATTCCTGCAAACGTCCAGAGAATTTACACACATGAAATAGCAAGAAAATGGAGTACGCGATTGCGACTACGAAACTTCCTCCCAAACTGGGAGTTTGTGCAGCTGATACTAAAAATGCAGCCGCTGCCGTGAAGTGGTTTTAATGCCTATGCCACTGATGGTAATATGGCAGGTCAACACAAACCGTACCGGTTGGTTGCGGCAAAAGATGAGAAGTGAGTAAATTAGCGAGTGACATGAACTTCTTATATTGAGGGAATAAATACAGGCGAGTTAGAAATAACGTCGAGTTTCAACCAAAACAGGCCATAACGCCCATCCGTATAACTTTTCATTTATCTCCATTCATTATAAGCGCCAGGAGCATCAAATCGTAAAAGCATCGGAAGTTGCATCAGATTTGAGGCCTGTCACATCTACTAACTGTACTACTATCATAATAATGTATCAGAGGACGAACATCTGTATGAGCCAGTTAATAGTGAATCAGGCTCATGGTTTGTAATAACTGGAAGATGTGCAACGGACATTGCCATAGCTCGGAATACAAGCAGAGCCAAGAAGTCATTTTGAAGCTTTGTATCATATTAGTATCAAGGCAGTCACTTATAGATCGAACTGGTGCGGCTGAGGCCGACCAGTCAACCTTGGCGTCTTCTCCAGTGTAGGAAGTTCATGCAAAAACGTGAATTGTCGCCAGATATGATGCGGTACAGATTTTCTACAGGTTGTTGCAAAAGTATTGACTCTGTCGGCTATCTTTGGCCTCTCATATACCCGTCTAAGTTTGAAGTGTACCAGGCCAAGGAATGATGGGGCTTGGCCAAAAAGTTGGGATCAGTCAAAGCCGATCAACATAAATAACTGGCCTTTAGGAAACTGTACAGGGAATCACGCTGTACTCTATGAATAAACGGTAATAGAGTACTGACGTTCTAGGCTACTTTGACAATTGTAAATTTCCGATACTAATTTTCATTATTCATAACAATTCTATCTTACATAGGAAATTCCTACCTTTTATGGGATTCGACGACAACATCGAACGCCCTGTCGACATATTAGTTCTCAAAGCGGTATTGGGTTTCTGAAGTGTAAACATCGCCACGCTTTAGGAGAACACAATCTTTCCAATCGTCGCGATTGATTGCATCAATATACCTTCCTTGCTCGACACAAAACCCTTGTCTTGGTATGAATTTTCCAAAAAGATTATCACCACTATATAAAACGAACGATGGTTCTGTGGTCGAGACTTCTAAGGTAATTTTCGATTCTGGATGATAGGCCTTCAAGACGGGACGTAATTCATTTTGACTTCTTGAGTCGGGCGATTTTAATCCTTTATTTTCATCAGAAATAAAACAGTAATCATAGGTTGGACCATCTCCACCCAAAGTAGTAGGTCCGGCGGAATCGAATGTAGCGACATCTCTATCGATGACCTTGCCAGTTGGGATCAAAGCACCTTCGCTGACTTCTAGTGATTTGGTTGAACAAACTCTCACTTCCGTACCGCTGATGGATTGTTCATTGTGGAATTTGTTCAAATTGAAATATGTGTGGCTAGTCATATTGATTGGAGTAGCTTCGCCATTAATCAACTGAGCTTGATAACTAAATTTCAATGACATCTCGGCAATGTTCAAAGTAAATTTTACGATTACCTCTAAGTCACCCGGGAATTCATTTGGTATGGAATGGTCATCTAACAGAAGAAACTCAGCAGTGTAAATCTCATCGGAAGGATTCTCAATGAGAGGTCCTAAAAACTTCTTGACGTGAAAAGAACTGATACTGCTATGATTAGTGTTATCACAGTTGTCGACCGTCAACTTGTGAGTACCATCTTGCAAAGTGAACAGACCCTCTTTAATACGGTTCGCAAAGCGACCAACAGTAGCACCAATGTAATTACCACCATCAGAATTATAATCCTCAGCTCGCGAGTAACCCAAAACCACTGATTGACCGTTTACCTTCAAATCGACAAGAGTCGCACCAAGATTGGCTATAGTAGCCTCGAACTTTGAACCGGCTCCAATTGTGATGAATCTGTTCTCGTAGTCATTAACTGCTCCTGCCAAATCAGTCTTGACGCCTTTCAGATGGAAACCAAAAGGATTTTTCGTAGCCCATTTCCATGAATCAGAACATGCGACACTGATATCCAACTCCGTCCTCCATTTTAATTCACGTTGAGCTCTGTCCGCTTTAACAGTCAAATTCATAACGTCACCATTTTTTCTACCAGTAACTTCGTAGGGTATTTTTGTGTTCGACACCTTGCAAAAAGCACGGTAGACTTCGAAAACAGTGGAACCTGTGCCTGATCCCAGGTTCCATTCACGACACAGTCCATCAGCGCTATGAGCTTCCAAGTATCTCAATGCTGCAATGTGACCCTTGGCCAGGTCTACCACATGGATATAGTCACTGATTTGTGTCCCATCTCGAGTATCGTAGTCATCGCCAAACACATACAGTTTCTCACGTCTGCCGACAGCGACTTGAGTCATGCATGGCAGCAAGGTTTTCGGAATACCCAAAGGATCTTCACCAATCAGCCCCGAAGGGTGAGCACCAATTGCATTGGAGTAACGCAAAATAGCGAACTTCCATGTACCCGTGCTAACGGCGTAAAGATCCTGCAATATTTTCTCAATCGCGAACATCGCATGCCCATATGGGTTAGTTGGACCCAATGGGCAATCTTCAGGGATCGGAATCATATCAGCGAATCTGGTGGCATCTCCGTACACTGTAGCCGAGGAAGAGAAGACCAGCTTTTCAACATGGTACTTCTCCATCAATTCCAGGAGAACCAAAGTTCCCAAGATATTATTGTGAAAGTATTTCAAGGGAATCTCTGTAGACTCATCGACATCTTTCAGACCGGCAAAGTGAATGACAGAATCAATGTCGTACTTTCGGAACACTGTTTCAAGTCCTTCGCGGTCACATAGATCTACCTTGCAAAATGGAATGTAATGTTTCGTCAATAACTCTAACCGAGCCACAGATTCATAGGATGAGTTGCACAAGTTATCAACCACAACACATTGATATCCATTCTCAATTAACTCTGCAACTGCGTGTGATCCAATGTAACCTGCACCACCAGTCACCAGCACCCATTTGCCTGATATTTTTCTTTCTGTCGTTCTCATTTGTTATTAATCTAAAAGATCAAATTTTTACTCCTGGCCTTCAAACCAATTAAACGGACCGACTATAAATTCCATCTTGTGTTTATATACATACGACAAGCTCACTCATGACATGTAGAATATTCTAGGATCTTGGTCCGTATGGTAGATGAGTAGTGGTCTTTTCACCGTTCCGAAGGCTAGTCCCCCTCGTTCACCAATCGGGTCATTGTTTTTCGCGCTATCTCCTGGTGCGTCTGACCACCGTAATATGGGGAATAAGCTTCCCCAGCTTAACGAGAATTAGCGTGGGGGATAGCCGTGGGGTACTACTAGCCTTGTCTGCTCTTGGCTTATTTTCTGGGGAGACGCTTACACAGGAATGGAGCAACTGTTCGAAAATATCATTTTGGTTGAAGGCTGAAAAAAGCTAAAAAGTGGAAGCTGCAGCTTGCTCGTAACTAAAGCGCCCGGGGGTACTTCTCAAGGAACTTACAACACTCTTACAAGCGAAGGGCCCGGGTCCCATCATGGCGAGCCTCGCACTCTTTCCACCAGAGGTAGAGGAACGGAAGACGCATCACTTGTCATCAAATGCTCACAACAATACTTGAGCATGATGTTTTTCGCTGCGTTGAAGTCCCTGTCGAATACCGAGAAGCAACTTACACAACTATAAATTTTATTAGATCCTAGATCTTTTTTAATATTTCCACATTTGGAGCAGGTCTTGGAGGTGTAATCCTCCTCAACCACAATTACACTGGTGCCACGGAGCTGCTCTGCCTTCATCACCACACGATCGTTGAACGAACAGTGTGCCATCGTCGCCATGCTGGATCTGGATTTCCGGTTCAGCTTAGTGCACTGATGAAAGTTCAACTTGGGGATGAAGACAGTCTCGTACGATTTGCAGAGGCAAAGAGCCGATTTCTTGTGCATATCACTTAAGATACGCGAAATCTTTTCGTCCAGCCTGTGCAGGGCTTTCCGATGGTTTTGCCTCTTCTTGTGCGTTTTCAACTTGGCCAACTTTGATTGTAGCTTGCGTCGTCGATGCTTCAGCTTTTCCGTGCGCACGACTGCGTTTTTACCGATCTCCACAACGTTCTGCCCGGAGTCGTAACCGGTTAGGAAAGTTCTCACCCCGGGGTCAATGAAGATGAATTTCTCGCGTCCTTCATCTCTGGCGATCTCCTCCCCGACCATGGGAACGATAAGGTAGAAATGATTGTGCCTGGTCCTTTGGAGTCGGGAGTCCATCAGCAATTGTTCCGGGAGCTTCTCTGCCGACCGCATCTTCGTAGAGGAAAACACGTCACTATAAAAGGACTTTTTGTTGTTCCAATATTTCTTGAGCACGGAAAGACTCTGAGTTTTTGCCTTTTCAGACTTGAACTTTAGCTTAAATGGCGTCCCAGTGCTCTTGTACCGGGCCATATTACTACTATAATTTTTAACCAGGTCCCGAAGAGCTTCGCTTTTCAAATCATAGTTATACTCTTTCAGCCACTGCTCATGCGGTTCCAATATATTGATATCTTTATTGATGAGCATCTGCCGAAGTGTTTTGATATTCATCGGCTGCCCCTCGTGATGCAGTTTCAGTGCTCGGTTATACACGTACCTCTGGGTCCCAAACCACTTCCTCAAGGTCTCTTGCTGGCTCGTTGTCGGATACAGCCTAATATGCCTGGCTCGCGTAAGTTCCTTCTCGATGTGGACTTTGAGCGGCAAATCCAATGAGTCGTTTGTGATTAGAACCTGTTTGTGTTTTACTATCGTGAACCAAGAGTTTGATTCGATCTTCTCACCCTTTCTTTCACCCGCTAGTGAATTCTTAACATCAAGACCCCATTGCTGGGACAGCTGAGCAGCCTTCTCATTCAAAAAGGTCTAGATTCTTTCTTCTTTGATGTCTTTCTTTTCTTCCGCTGACCTTGAGTTGTATCGTTCATGACTGGTCTGGTCTGTTCAAGTTCATGGATGCGAAAGGTCTATCTTCCTGGGAATCCCGCCTCTTTATACCTTTCAGATCGAGATCGAATTAGCCGCCGAGCCTGAAAGGCGTCCGAGCGAGAACCCCAAAAGCGGAGTAAAAAACGACCCATCATACAAAACGCAGTCTTGACAATGTTTCATGCAGCTAGCTATTTTGAGACTTGCCAGTACAAGTCTGATCAGGTTGGCGAAACCTCATCAGACGAGGTAGCTTCTTTGCCAAGTGATCATGTTCTTACTCGTATGAGTTCCAACTTCAGATCTTCCGACTGCGGCGCCCACAACCATGTAACGCCTGTGATGGTGATTTTTTCAGGTGTGTAACATGTGTGAAACCGCTTGCTAAATACACCGTAGATGTCTCGGTAAACTAACAGGCGGGGACCTAATACTTCGGTCAGTACATTGGTACATTGTCATCAGGTGGAATTCAATCTTCGGTTTACGAGCATCTGAAATTACCCCCACAATATTGATGCCTTGCAGTCCAACCGTTAGTTTCACTATTTTCCATCCGACGTCTTGCACATACTGGCGAGCCCCGACTTCAATCTTGGTGCTCAGCTATGGGATGTTTTTCTAATTAGGCGGTTGTAAACTTCACCATTTCTTGTGATCAATGGTACAGAGTTTTCTCATTGAAGATTTCATGCTGGCCTTTTTCTTCACGAGGAAAGATTGCGGTATCTGAGGAACTTGTTAGGAATACTGGAGCACAAATTTTACCAACCACTTATGCCTCAGGTGAATCCATGATCCTTTTTCCTTACCTGGGTAAAAGCTGCTACGACAGAAGTTTCGGTGGCAGATCAAAGTCAACCAGGTACTTACTCATCATATCTGATACTCGCACCTCTTACAGATAAATTTTTGGGGATTGGCTTGATTCTTTCATTGAATATCAAAAAGACAGGAGCCAATTAAGGCGTACCAATATCGATAGCAGAAGAATGAAGGAGTTGAGGCATGGAATTAAGATTGGAAAAGATATTCAGTAGCCATAGCAATTTCAGTAGGTTACCATATCAATTCCAACAGCTGTTTCGTTTTCCGCTGCTGGTCCGTTCGACCAAATCCTTCGCAGTCGGGCCAGAGCAAAACCTGCAGATCCAGAGCCAAGCTGTGCTACAAGCCGAAAGAAGGTTTCTACTCTTGCTTTATGTTCCTCTATAATACTGTTGGTACCAGCAACTAACATAGGCCATTGCAGCACAAAGTAGCAGTGCGATTTGAGGAAGCCACCGGCACCATCATAGCAGCAAGCGGTAGATATCAAGTCTTTGACCATCGATTGAACGAACGCGTTTCCTTTATCTATGTTCAATAGCTTGGTGAAAATAGTTAGTAAAGCCGCCAGTGCATAAGAACGATGGGATATATCTGACCAAGACAAAGTCAGCTTTCTACCATCAACATAGGTCACACTGATATTGTTGGAGAAGCTCGAATCATTCTCATTTATCTTCTTTGGATAGCAAGGATGGGTGTTGGGTACAATACCGCTTTTGTCAATTAGCTCAAAATCCAACTGCTTTCTCACACTGCTAATCAGTTCAGTGATGGCACAATAGTCTTGTTGAGACTTCCCTTCTCTTCTAAGAATCTTGATCAGGTCTTTAATTATTACGACCAGCTCCATGGAATACCCGTGAAACAAGCTGAAGCCCTCCTCACTGACTATATTCAGCTTGCGCAGCGTAGTAACTTCTTCCGACCGATTGCATATTAATAAATCAAGCTCTTCGCCGGTCCTTAGAGTACCTCCCTTCGGAGAAACCAATCCTGCCAGTATTTCGATAGAAGAATACCACGATTTGCATAATAAAAATATCATCGAGTGTGTTTTTTGCGTATCATTTTTCGAAAGCAGATCTTTGGCACCGCGGAGGTGAGCTCTCCACTCTTGTCGGGTATGCGATGCGCTGTCACAAGTCAAAACAAGGATAGTTAATAAAATCGAGTCCAAGCTTCCCATCATGTCTCGTTCCATGACTGCGGTTAAAGTTTCTAAGCACCTCCGCAAATAGAGCTTATAGCTACTCTGATCTTCTGGTAAAGAGCTTTTACGGTGGGATGATCGAGCACCGCAAGCCAGCAGTGCGTACAGGAGATAGTGCGATTCTCGTGCATATATGATCAATATGTCTCTGACAGGATTGATCATGATGCCATCAGAACTGGCCTGGAAAGGTAAAATAACATTAGAGAACTCGTTGTAAAATTCTTTCATATAAAAATGGTTTTCTCCTGTCAAGTTCAGATAGCTGAAAGGAACGTTTGTTTGAAACATGACCTGCTTGACCGGGGTGCAACTTTCAGGGGTAACTCCATTTGGTATCGAGTAACAGGGACTTTCAGGCTCCTCAATAGCCGTCATCTCACTTAGAGTTGAGTTGACTAAATCGCTGAGATCATTTGCCAACAAGGGGGCCCAATACGCCGTGAAAGAATCATGCAATTGATCAGGCTCCACCTCCCGAGGTCCGTTGTTAGAACGAAATACAATTGGACTTGCAGAGGTACCTCCGATATAATTTTCCTCTCCATATGAAGCAGTTTGTATACTCCCAGCTTTAGCTAATTGAGTTACTTTTCTAATACCGTATTCATCTCCTTTACCTTCTAGATACCGGCAACTTTTTTCAAGTCTATCACAATGCCAGCAGACTGGTTTCCCCTCATCGCACTTTACATTGGTTAGTCTTCGCTTTGTTTGTAGATTAAAGAAGTTAAACTCACGTACCTTTATCTTTCTTCGTTTGCACTCTTTGCAGCCGTTGTGGCTATATCTTTTACGCGGCGTACCAGTTACTCTGGTCATCAGATTTCCACCACATACGACTAGCTGTAGCCGTATGTTCTCGACGTATGTTAACGAAAGTCATTATTACTTAAATCTGTCAATTTTTGATGAAAAAGATAAGGCTTCGCGGATATCAAAACTTTAGAATGACACGAACCCTTGGCTTGCTTGAGCATTGTAAGTTCCTTGAAAATTACCCCCGGGAGAACTGGTTATAAGCCCCGAGTGGACATTTATATAAGTATGTCTGGAAATAAACTGAGGACGTATATACTTGAAAGTTTACTCGCTATCAGTTGTCTCGGACTCTCCATGTAGAACAATCAGGGAAATAATGGAATCGGCCACTTGGGCAGCGACGACTGAGGTGATCTCGGCCGCTGTATCGTAGGGTGGAGAAACCTCAACAACATCTCCTCCGATGATGTTGATTCCATCTAATCCATCTAGAACGGTCAGAAGCTCTCTGGACGTCCATCCACCTGGCTCGACAGTACCACTAGCCGGAGCCGTCGAAGGATCCATAGAGTCGACATCGACAGTAATGTAGACAGGGCTGTCCCCAACTCTTTGTTTAATTTTTTTGATAATTCCATCGGCGCCAATCTTGTCAATATCCCTGGCCAAAATTCTGTCAAAACCACAACTAATATCGTGTTCTACATCTTTTTTACCAGGATATGGGCCTCTGATGGCAGCGTGAATAGATGTATCTGATAATAGACCCTTTTCATGAGCCCAGTGCAAATACGTGCCATGATTCAAGGATTGATAATCTGTGACGTTCCCACCAAAGTAATATGGATTCCAGGTATCCAAGTGAGAATCAAAATGAATGACTGAAATTTTCCCCCAGTTCTCATAAGCGGCTTTGATCGCTGGAAGGGTGATGGTGTGATCACCTCCAAGAGTGACAATCTTGGGATGGTTGAACTTATTTTTCTTAGTAACGGAGTGCTTTCCTGCAGCTCTGTTGGCACGATAAATCTGGTCGATGGCGATTCTATTGTCAAGTGGAGTCACTGGTGGCGAGCCACAATCAACAATCTTTGCCCAATTTTTGTAGGGGTTTAGCTTCTCATTATAGACAGAGTAAGCGGGAGCTAATCTTCTGGAACCAAGTCTGATGCCTGATGGCCCGAATCTAGCGCCAGGTCGATAAGAAACTCCAGAGTCAAATGGGGCCCCAATGACCGCGATATCAAACGATTCCTTTTCGTACAATTCAGGATCAAAACAGTTAGTCAAAGGAAGATGAGCGAAGGTGTCAATATAACCAAATTCACCACCACGGTAAAGAACTGCTGAGCCATTGATATCTCTCAGATCGTCAGGGTCTGGATACTCGTAGTTCTCATGAACAGCAAGGCCACGAATTTCATCTGGGAGAGGAAGCGGTTCACGTTTACCCTTGACAGATACAGCCCCCACAACGCCATCCAAGAAATTGCCAAAATAGGCATCCAAAAATGACTTGTTGACCATTGCTTCGGTGTGAGCAGAAGCTTGATGATTCCGATCTCCATCGCTGCGTTCACAGCTGAGAAACAGCTGCTCCGAGATTGAAGCCGCTTGGATATAAGCTGCTGACGATAGTAAGAAGCAACTCTTGATGATTTTCATGTTGATATCTGATGTGTTAAAGGGACTAGTGAAAACTTACGAAAGAGAAGAACATCTTTGAGGGTTTCTTATAAGCATACCTGGTTACCTCTGGTTAGTAGCTGAGTTGTACTCGTCAAGTTGTAGCGTATGTTGGTATAAAATTAAGCGCCGGAATTCTCGATGTTGGTATAAAATTAAGCGCCGGAATTCTCGTTCCCCGCGCAAAATTTCTTATCGCCCTGATAACATCTCTAAGTGGAAAGATCGCATTAGTAGAGACAGGGAACAGCTGAAATAGTCAGATATTGAGCCCAACTCGATGATATCTTGCAATTGATTTAATGTCGAACTGCAAAATTGCGCTTCTATAGCGCGGGTTCGGACTAAAGTCGTTCAGCATCATGCTATCTCGGTTTGAGTGAATCGACCAGCTCAAGTATTTAACGCTTAGATTGACTTTTCAAAGCATTTTCGATGTCAACTTCGGCTCTTGGGATACAATATAGCCCAGTTCATTCATACCAATGAAAAATGACCCCGTTTTACAGGTATTACCTGATCACAAATCGAAACTGATGATAACTTCGCATAGATATGATAGTATTGGTGGAAGCCAAGAGAGTTCCAGACAAGATGATCATAGAAACACGGAGTTTTGGATAGTTCTGAAAGCTTCCTTACCTCTCGTAACTACTTTCTTCCTCCAATTTTCCTTAACTTTGGTTTCTATCTTCTCTGTCGGGCACATCGGCAAAGAAGAATTGGCGGCAGTCTCGCTAGCGATCATGACATTCAATGTTAGCATATCCATATTCAACGGTATGGCGACTTGTCTTGACACGCTGTGCGCCCAAGCATACGGAGCCAAACGGTATGATCTGGTAGGCATCTACTTCCAAAAATGTACTTGCATGATTCTCGCTGCGTACATTCCCATGGCTTTCATATGGTGTTTCTCTTCTCACCTCTTTGCTCTCATTGTTCCCGATCGGAAATTGGCGATCTTGGCAGAAAAGTTCCTTCGAGGCATGTCATTAGGTGCTCCTGGCTATATATTCTTCGAAACAGGAAAGCGGTTCTTGCAATGTCAGGGTATTTATGTTGCTGGACAGTACTGCCTGTTCATTGCGGCACCAATAAACCTGCTTCTAAATTATCTATTGGTGTGGAATAAGCATTTTAGTATTGGATTGTTCGGAGCACCATTATCAACCTCTATTTCTTATTGGCTGATGAGCCTGCTGCTCCTCTGCTATGTCAAATTCATCGATGGCAAAAAGTGTTGGGATGGTATTAATCTAAAAGAAGCATTGAGAGGATGGGGAACGATGTTCAATATGGCTCTCAATGGAACGGCTATGATGGTCTCAGAGTTCGTTGCTTTTGAAATCTTGACTTTATCCGTTTCGAGATTGGGAACGGCTTCATTAGCCGCGCAATCTATTACTTCCTCGCTAGCAACTCTTCTATTTCAAATCCCGTTCGGCATATCTGTTGCAGCTTCGACAAGGATTGCGTTCCATGTGGGTGCCGGATCCATAGATAAGGCTAAAACGGCAAGCCGAATTACTCTCAACTTAGCTCTAATTGTGGGCATTTTACTTTTTCTGGTCGTCTTTATTTTCAAGGCTAACATAGTTCGCATTTTCACCATGGATCAAGACGTTGTGAAGTATGCCACTGTTTCTGTCGGAATTTTGGGTATTAATCAACTATTCGATTGCTCAAATGTTCTACTAGCAGGTTGCCTGCGAGGACAGGGGCGTCAGTATATTGGCAGCACTCTGAATATTTTTGTTTATTACTTTATCGCTGTACCTCTGGCGCTGTACCTGGCTTTCAAAATAGGGCTAGGTTTGAAGGGTCTGTGGATAGGCCTCGGGATTGGTGTTTCAGTTCTTGCTATAAGTGAAGGTTATTTCGTGCTATTCAGGTCTGATTGGCCAGAGATCTTGCAATCAGCGCAGAAAAGAACTTCGCTAGGTTCCTAGTAGATGGAGATCTACTGATAAAGACAGTAAATTGCAAAGCCCTGAAGAATATATTAATGTTGTTGCTGGAATCAATCACTGACCTCCATTTTTAGATGTGCCATCATCTAGTATGAATTATGTTTATTGCTCTAAGGCATTTCCGAAAGATAATCATGAGATAGGTGCATATATATATTGAATTCTTTCTTCAATAGTTGCATATATATATTGAATTCTTTCTTCAATAGTTTCAGGTAGCGCCTTCAGAGTAGTCTTTTTTTTGGGTTCTTACTTCGCGCGCGCAATATGAGCTTTCAAATTATCAATCATGAACAATGTAAGGGCAGTGCTTTCAGCTCTTTGAGAGAAGTGCATCCTTTACATCTTCTATATGCGGAACCTTTTTAATGCAGTATAAATCTATTGTATTCTATGATACAAACATCTACAGATTGAACTATTTCATTAACGTCGCTTGACAAGCGATATAAAAAGTCAATTAATTCGGCAGCTTTTCTTTGAAAGTTTATCATTCTACGCCGTATATCCCCAGTATCAAGTTTCAATTACCTTCTGCTTCACAGAACCATTGATGTCCTTCACCATACTGCCCATCTCAACATCGATACCCTCTAACAAAATCATATTATAATTTTGACTACCAGATTCCCCGATTTCTTCTATAGTCATATTATCATATGCAACCTCTTCCTCCATCATTCCCGAGTTCTTAACTGGGAAGATTTTGCAAATAATCACATACAGGATTAGCGGACAGAAGAAGCTGAAAACGACACTCCCATAGAAAAAATTCCTCATACCCTCCGGAAATCCTTTAATGGGAGAAACAGCATCTGCTAGGCCTGGAAGACCAGGTACCATACCACAAATCCAGGTGAATATTGCTCGGTAATTAAAGCCTTTGGTGTAGTAGAAAGTACCATCGGAATCTGTAATGTATAGGTGTGATAGGGGCAAACGGCCTTTGCGAATAATATGGTAGTCAGCGACAGTGATAGCTATTATTGGGGTGACTATCACCCCGAAGGAGCTCATTACTGTGATGAATACAGAGGAGGTATTGTAAAAATTCCACGGTTGAGTCGCCCACGAAAGTAGCGCCGTTATTATGGCACCTCGCTTTATATTAATATAACGAGGTAGCACCCCTGCTAGGTCCATTCCTCCTGCAAAACCATTAGCGAGAACATTGAAGCTCATCTGAGAAGCCATGAATGCCAAGCCGCAGAAAAAAGAGGCAGCTCGAGCACCCGGTGAATAGTCATCAATCAACCATTGAAGACATATATCAGTGGGGAGCCATAATTCAGTTCCGTATAGCTGCTGTGTTGCTGAGGCACAGAGCAACCCCATAAGAGGAACGATAGTACCCGTGATCATTACAGCTGATATGATTCCCAAGTACATCTTTTTTCGAGAACTAGAGAAACGAGAGAAGTCTGACTGGTTTGTGCAATCGGGTGATAGGGCACCATACCAAATTGTCATCGAATATAACCACATCCATCCTGTGTAGCCCTTGCTCAAGGCTACAGGCTCTGAATAGAGAGGACCAGCTCCATGGTTTTTAGCCAGAGTAGCGACGAACACCCCTACCATAGCGACTATAGTGATCAGGCAAGAAAAATTGACAGCTTTGTTCATTTTTTCAGGCCTCATAACAAAAAAGGCATATTGTAAAATCTGAAAGACGAGAAATCCAATGAAGTCTCTGGTCGTCATCGCTAGACTTGATGGGAAGGTGTTTTCTAAATTCATATAGCTTTTGCTCCAAGAAGAAAACATAACAACAAAACCTAAACCACCTAGCCAGCTTTGCGAACCGTAAAATACAATGGACAATACAATCCTTATGAATATGCCAATTCCTGACCCATAAATTCCAAAGATCATTCGCTGACAAACAGTGTATCCTATTCGATACTTTGCTCCAGGACCAGAATTGAGACATGTGTACACGCATATCAATATATTTCCAAGGGTCAAAGCCCCCATGGTATGCTGAATGTTAAGACCGAGTGACAGCATAGCCGAGCCAGTGCTCCATGTCCAAATTGTGATATTGGGTATACCCCAATATCCAAAAAAGGACCAAAAGCCCCAGATTCTTCGTTCGAGAGGTATTGGGTCAAGATCAGGATTTCTAAGTACTGTTAATGAATCTTTCTCATGATGAGGAACTTGCAAAAATTTGTCGCATCTTTTGAGCGTTTCGATGTTAAAAAGCATTTTTGTTTACTTTAACCTTTACCCATTTCTTAGCGAATGAACTTTTTTCCCATCCACTTTATACAGAACGCTTCAATTTGACACTTCAGCATCACCTCTAACTATCAACTCCAATTGCACTTTCACTTCAACTTCCACATAGTCTTGAAATCACTTATCTACTGAACTGCTCATGCTCTTCAGTCACTTAGGTTTAGAGTTTTCGTATTTTACTTTATCGATAAGCTTTTCTCGTTTGAGATAGACTTAATTTTGCGCGGCTAGCAAGATTTGCGCGGCTAGCAAGATTTGCGCGGGGAAATTTTGGGTTCTTAGAAAATGCAACTTATCAGACAGTGCAGTGATTAACTAGCTCGAGCCAAACTTACATGATATTGATGATATTATCTAAAATACGGGATAGCCCCCATTTTCTGGTGCAGCAAGACGGAAACTTTCGGTATACGCGCGATAATCTGCTCTCTTATTGTTCAAAAATTCATGCTCAAATAGTGTTGCAAGCATTTGACGGAATTAGTAAATTTTCGATTTTCTTTCATCTGAGATGCAGGATCACACCTCTAAGACCACCTCTAAGACGTGTTCCAAGTGTAAAACCATGAAAAAAGATCTTGGATCTAATAAAATATATAGTTGTGTAAGTTGCTTCTCGGTATTCGATAGGGACTTCAACGCAGCGAAAAACATCATGCTCAAGTATTGTTGTGAGCATTTGATGACAAGTGGTGCGTCTTCCGTTCTTCTACCTCCGGTGGAAAGGATGGGAGGCTCGCCATGATGGGACCCGGACCCTTCGCTTGTAAGAGTGTTGTAAGTTCCTTGAGAACTACCCCCGGGCGAGAAAAACAATAGATACTTTAGCACTTTGTCAGCCCACTCTCTAAAAACCTATCTTATTAATCTAGTCACTTTGTCAAGTTGGTCGGGAATGATGTAACATAGGTTTCTAAAAGGTCTAACAAAGACTCCTTTGAACACAAATTTGTGGTGAAGCCATGAGGAGTCAACGGATTGTTCTAGTTCCAGAACGGCAACAGCCTCAGTAACTCTAATATCAGAAACTACTGAATTTATCTTTCTATCTGATAAACTTTTTTGTGCAATCCATCAAATAGCTGCCTTTCGATACGTTGCACCTGCGTTATCCAGTCACCTCGTAGAAGTATCTCTAATGACTTACTTGCTGTAGTACAGGCGAGAGAATTTCTCATAAACGTTGGCCCAAGCATAAGGCGCCGGCCTGTTTAAGGTTCGGGATTAGAAATGGTCACAGCGATCTTGGGGGTTGTAACGACGGCACTTAATGTCATGTATCCACCAGTCAAGGCCGTTTCAACACAAATTATACCTGGGTAAACATCAACGTGTAATTCTTTTGGAATTTTCAGGTTGTCTTGATGGATTCTACAGCGATGGAAGGCAAACATTGCACCTGTGCGACCAAATCCTGTTGCTATTTTGTCCATAACAAGGGGAACATCATAGCGATTACATAGCTTCCTCAGCTCCATCAAAAACTGCGAGTGGTAAAGTCTCATACCACCGCACCTTGCAAAATCGGCTCAAGCACCACAGCGCAGATCTCTTCATCTTCATCCTTATGCTTGGAACGGACTACCGCTAAACACTCTGGATTGAATGTGGCCGTATTGTCGAACAGCTCCTTATTGTCATCGCAGATGTTTGATGTAGGCAGAGCTGGCACTGTAGAGGGCCCCGCAACGAAGATATTTTCAGCCACGTAACCAGCATAAATGGAATGCATAGAGCTTTTTGGATCACAAACACTCATTGCACTATTAGTGTCGCCATGATACCTTCTTGATATGGTTGAAAATTTATTTTCCTGAATTGTGAATCTCTAGGAGGAGTTAGGCTCTATTGGTATTGAAGAGGCATCTTTATCGCAATTCAATAGCGAGTGAGCCCAAAGTTACTAGGAAGCAATGTTGCAATTCACTGTAATCTAGCAATGTTAAAAGCTTCCCAATTAATGAGATAGCAGGTTCGTGAGTTAAACCGCCGAACATAAGGTGGGACATTTTAATGATTTGTGACACTAGAGCATCATTGATCTCCTGATTATTATGTTCATCGAGCCATGATGACATAGCATCTATCGTTCTGTGATCTTTGGGTTCCTCAGAACCCACTATCATCTCGCAGCCTCTGGCTCCTTCACGGGATACACCATAATCGGATTGCTCATAGATTTGTACGGATGCCTATGTGATCTCGGTCATACTTTGAAAGGTCAGTGACGGACGAACTGAACTGCATATTACTGCTACTTTGTTGTCTCGCTGTTGCGATCTCTCTCGTGAAAGTGGTCCAAGAGCTAGTTGTTATATTTAATTATACCATAGGTTTTTAAGCTCAATAAATTAGGTTTTAATTAGTCTTCTTCAGGAACAATCTTCCAAGTCTTTAAGTGACTCAATTAGTCGTTGTTCTGATTGTTTTGAAACAGCCTCATTTTACTTAAAATGATACTTATAAAACCTACGCTTTTATTTCAAATCATCCTGTATGGCTCAGTTTAATACGATACAGCTACCGGAAGTAATTACCTGAACCTCTCAGTATGGAAGCATCTTGTTACTCCAGCGTACAACAGATTCTAGACAAGAAATGAACATAAATACAGGGCTGTTTTTGGGAAGTTTAGTTCGCTCCTATCAAATAGACCTAGTCATCCAGCAAAACAAATGGCGATGCGTATTGAAGTGCTCAAATATTAAAGACAGAGTATACGGTCAAGCTAACGCAGACTGGGTAAAAGAGATTGCTTATAGTTCAGGTAATGCCCAAGAAACTGCTCTCTTCCTGTAAATAGCAACATGCTCAACTTCTTTGCATTTGATGACAGGTGTTGAGTCTTACACAACTTCAACTTCAGGTAAAGGGGAATGTTAGACTCGCTATGATCGGTCCCGGCCCGGTCCCGGCCCCTTCGTACGTTACCGCGTTGTATTTCCCTCGTGAACTCAAACGGGGTGGAGGGAAGGTGCTCTTCATGTTCTACTAAACAGCTATGGAAACCTCAATTGGCCACTGCCTTGTATGCTAAATTCCGGCTTTGCGCACTTTCCTCATTAGCGTTTGTATCCTTATGAACAAGCGAAGCTATCTGAAATATCACCTAGCCAATTCACTTGGCAAACTCTAACCGATGATTGTCATCCCTCATCCAGTCTTCGGAGACAAATAGGCAACTCCTGGTATCGTGGTGTAACCAATCGCGACGAAGGTGGATGGGAAACCCAGAATAATATCAGCATAGCATAATGTATCCCACTAGGTTTGATCAACGTATTACACCCCGATCATTGAGACCGAAAGTCATGCCACTTTTTATCTGATGTCAATCACAAGAGAAACGAGGGAAGGAGTTAGAACTGTTCAGCAAACTAAGATTTAGCTGCAGTCTCGCAAGGCTGCTTAGAAGTTAACGCCCTAGCAGATGAACCCTCAACAAACGGTAACAAGGAAGAGTCGCACATGTAATACAATTTACTCAATTCTCAACAACTCCTCTATAACAAAGAGAGCTGATGCAAGTGATCCAAAGGAAACGGGGTGTGGACAACATTTCGCAGATGACAAACACACCGTACGATTCAAGAAGTAATCGAAAGCTCAAACAACGAGTATACCTCGCTCAAGGCAACCCGCCATTCGAACACGGATCAAGCTTACCCAAGGTGTTGCATCAAGACATGTACAGTGCAGCTCATTAGGAAAGATTCACAACCAAATCCGCTTACAGAACGACGACGGGTTGAATAAAGAGGCTTCTATGAGAGGCATGATGCAGGAGCGATGCCGGCGTGTAGAGCCGAATTGGCCCGTTCTACTGTCGCTTAGCATTCTTCCTACCTTGCATTTATACCCTTGCTGGTGGCGACAGGTCCATGCTCAATGATGATCTGGAGAAGGCTCCTCGAGATCTCAAAGGGTTTCCAGAAAAAGGTCGTGAAGTGCCTCCAATCTCCCTTTACGGACGTTATCTTGTGCTGTATGCACCGTTGTGACTAGCTCTACTAGTTACAGCAGATTTGGTGCAGCCTAAATGAGAAATCTCTTCCTGTAATAGAAAGTTATTTTCTCGTTTTCCCTTTTGGGTGATACTCCATTTACACCACAACCTTACACCACTTGCTTACAACACAACCTTACACCACAACCTTACACCACAACCTTACACCACAACCACCTTACACCACAACCACCTTACATCACGATCACCTGTTTATAATACTGTGAGTTAACAGAGTTCTTTAAAATGGCTGGGATCTGAGAGATTTCTTCTTACAAAACAGACGTCACGCGAAGTCCTAAAACCACTTTTAAACTCAAAAAGTTAGTGGAACATGGTGATTATCTGAACTTTATCTTGCTCGATTTGTTCTCCGATAAAGTTCTTATCTTTGACTCATCTGCCACGCGGATCTTGATCGCAGAGGGCCGTCAAAGATGTTCAATATTCACTAGTCGAGTTTTGACTCAATGAAATAACTACGTCGATGTTGGGTACTATTTCGTATTTGTACAGTGTTGGTCATTTCGATTTTACCAACTTTTCGTCAGCGTCACGCTTCATTATATCTTGATCTTTTTGAATACCATTGTACCCAACTTCAAGCTAAGTCGTCCAAGCCTTTCATTTATCATGACAATGTTTGCCATTCACTAGCCGCTCCTCTTACTAGCATGTGAAATCATATACGTTTGTTCTACTAATCTTCCCGTTCTATCTCTGTTGTTAACTAACTTTTTACTTCACTACTACTTTCTAGTACTAATAATGAAATAGAAATCAAATCTTAGGCTTAGCTGATCCCCTAAAACGAACATAGTTAGATATAAACCTTTTTCAAAAATCAAATTTTGACATCTAAACATTAAAAATGTCCCATTTTAGTGTAATACTGTCTTTCTTCTTCGCTCCATTGATTCTGACGAGAAACATCTCCAAGAGTTCCTGTTTCATTGTCTCAAAAGAGCAACATCTTGCTGACTTAGACACTATGTTCTTCGACTGGAGCATCTTATATAGGCGTTTTAAAAAGAGGACTGCTCCGTAATTGCTCTTGGTATATATCTTCGTTAATTTATTTATTTGTTTCTTAATTTATTCTTTTGCACCTCGCGATAAATCCCAAAGGTATAAATCACCGTCCATCGTTCGAAATTGAAGGAAGACACATATTACTAATATTGCGGCCAGTCAATTTCCAAGTTTAATGACTTCTGGACAAACTCCAGGTAAGACAAAATTCAGGGACTCGTCTCTCTAAATCTCCTTAGTTTATAAATAATATTCCACCATACATCGAAAAGTGCTGGTTTGCGTGTGTGCTGGCTTCTCAAATTAAGGTAGCACCCTAAGCTTAGGTATTAGAAGTAATAACTAAAAAAATTTAATATACGCAACCTCAACTGATCTGCATGCCAACTAGGCAAGGAAAGGCAACGCTTTTGAAATATATTCAAGAGAGTTGAGGTGTGTATGGATAAATTGCTATTAGTTGTTCCCTTTGAGTTCGAGGCGCACAGCCGCCGGAGTTTCAGTTCCTAAGGTTTAGTGTTTACTATAGTTGTCTGCGGCCAGCTCATTGCCAATGCTGCACATATGAAAAAATGCATCTGCCGACATTTTTTGAGCGGTGGTTTCTTTAAAAAGCTCGAGGTACTGGTCTACATCTCAAAGAAGATTTTTAAGATTTCGCCCTTCAACGCGATTGGAAATAGGTAAATTAGTTATTTTGCCTTTGTGATAGTAATGCTGTTTATTAAATACAACTTACATACAGCAATCCTGACTGATCAGTATTTCATCCGGCAGCCAACTTAGTGATTCCTTCTCAACAGCTATTTTGAAACCAGCCAGAGGTTCGCTTATTCAGACTTGTAAAATGCCAGCCATATTTCGTAACCCAAATCGACTCTAGGTCTTTCAGCAATAATGTTCACTCAGTTAACGGGTCGCAAATCTATGAAAGAACAGGCATTAAAGGATCAAAATATCAAAGGCTCTGAAATAAGAGCCGGCTCCATTCGATGGCAATTAGTTCAAACTTGATTTCCTTTAAGTGGAAAAAAATTCAGCCAGCCAGGCTGCCAGCCAAGCTACTAACCCTGGCCTTGACTGCCCAGTCTGTCCTTAATTTTCTCATTACTGTGTTAATGTAGCTTATCTGTTCAGGACAGATTGTTGCGGTGCAACAACAAGCCAGATACTTCCCAAAGACTTAGTTTCAATCTCTTCGAACAGACGAATGCGGTGGGCCATGAAATATCAGCTTTTCGGTTCAATTCTGAAACCACTACGATCCCATATAAGCTAGTAACAGGCTGAGCCAATCTAGTAAATTTTCCGCGATACATCTCTAATATAGTAAAATAAACAGCCGCTCCACAATCTACAATGCGTTGCGTTAAAATTAAGTCTTCCAGATAGTATCTAGATTGCGTATTCCGATGTAACTTACGGCTCGGGCGTCATTAATCTGATAAATGATTTTTTTTTCCCAAAGAATCTATCATACCTCTTTAACAGCAACGATAGATATTAGTTTCATTTGCAAGGGGGTGAAATTTTGTTTCATGCTAGCAAAATCGCTGATAATGTTTTTTCTGAACTCAACTTTTTTCTCAGGTGTGAGAGAAGCAAAAAAGCTCTTAGCATCTCCATGGCTCAATTGAAAATCAATATCCTCATCATCATGATAGGGTAATTTGAAATGGTCTTGCCAGCAGTATATCACCTTAAAACCGTTATCTTGCAAAAGTTTTACCATTACATCTTTGTATCCGATGGACCATGGATTTTCCTTGAAATTGGGTTTGCATCCAATTCTGTCCAAATTTGTCAGAAATAGATCCATCAGTCCATCCTTTTCGGATGGCACTGTTAAACCAATTTTCCCTCCTTTTTTCAGGACTCTTTTAGCTTCTTCTAAAAACCTTATCTTGTCCGGGATCATGTGTATGCACATGTTGCTGACATAGACGTCCTGGGATTCATCCTTAATGAAACTTAGGTCTGTGGCACTTCCGATTGCAAACTCATGAGCAATTTCCCTATTGATTCCTGTTTGATTATGCTTTCTTTCCTTCGCTAACTTAATCATTGTACCTGATACATCTACTGAAATAAAACTTTTGGCTTTTTCCAAATTGCATAAGCAAAACACAGTAAACAAGCCAGTTGAACAGGCGACTTCTACAATATGTTCCGCCTCGTATATGTTGAGCATATTTCCGAGAGTCAAAGCTGGCGGTAATGTATTAATCTCATTGTAATCCTTATAATACTGAGCCCTCGCATCCCAAAAAGCGTTCCCGTCCATTTTGGTATATATGCATTCCGCTTGCACTAATGGTGAGGTTGGTCGATGAGAGAAGACGTGCTTTATATATAATTCAAAAATTGAATTCCTCAATTTTGAGCTCCGCGGGCGAAAACCCTGAAGGTTTAAAAGAATTTGAGGGGTGTAGCACCCAGCTTAGTTACTTTAAGTTACTTTAAACGGTGTCTCGCGGCTTCATGGAGAGTCCCAAAGGACTTTAGCAGACTTGGACAGGAGCTAAGGAAAACATTAGCGGAACCCTGTAATTGATTGTCACGAACACACTTGTTGGTTATGAGGTTTTTAACTTTTGAGTTTCATGATTTATCACTTTTTTGACTTCGAGTTGAAAATCCAAACGCTCCCCATATCCTCTAAATTTTTGGACCAACTTCCTTGCATCTTCAATTAAAACAACTTTTTTTTTGTCTTTCATGGCCTATTGTTTCGCTGAAAAGCAGCCAGGTGTCGTCTCGGTTGTGGGACTGGCCAAACCGACTGGCCAGTTGGTTATAGTTGTTTATAGTTGGTCCGTTATAGTTGGTTATACCGACCAGCCACAGTTTTGAGTGTTTAGTTAAACCATCGTCATTCACTCATGAGACGAGTTTTGGCCATTAGAAACCGCACACACGAACCCGAAGTGTCTATCTTGACTATTTATCTCTATCAACATTAAAGCTTTGATCTGTAGCATTCTCAAAATCAAATGTATTTGTACGGGTTCAAAATACCGTTTGGATCGTAATGTTTCTTGACATCTTTCATAAATCTGATCTCAATGTCACTTCTCGAATAATGTAAATGTCCCTTCTTATGAAACCCAACACCGTGCTCGGCACTAATGGAGCCTTTCTTCGAAGCAATGTATTCATAAACAAAAGGTTCTAGTAAACCTTCAATCTCCTTGGTAAATACCCTGACGGCGATATTCAAATGAATGTTGCCATCACCGACATGACCGTAGCCAACAGATTTGACGATTGGTTTTGGTGCATCACCTATCAGGCCAGCTTCATCTAGCCTCTTTGTGACAGCCTCACACACAGAGTACAAGTCTTTCAATTGAAGGGACATGTCATATTTGTACCCGCCGTTTATGTTACAAGCTGGTGGAACAGATTTCCTCCAAGTCCAAAGTCTCTCGTAGTCAGCATGGTCTTTTGCGATTACACCTTCAGAGAACAATTTGCTTTCCAAAGCGCTCGAGAGAAAAGCGTTCAATTTTTCATCATCATGTTTCTTGTTGGATCCAGAAGTTTCAATGAGGACATAAAAGTTGTGATGATTTTGCAAAGGAAAGGTCATATCTTTCAGGTAATCAATGGTCATTTCAACGGAACCACGATCCATAAACTCGAATGCCGAAAGGATCTCTGATAATTCACTCTTGGCCTTAACGAACAAGTCTTGGACGATATCGAAGTTCTCTATACCGCAAAAGATGGCATTGAAAGCTTTGGGCTTAGCAGCTGCGAGTATAGAGACACCGGTGATAACTCCGATGGTACCCTCCGCGCCGATGAATAACTGCTTCAAATCGTAACCTGTATTGTCCTTTCTCAACGCGTTGATGCTACTGATGATTTCACCATTTGGCAGGACGACCTCTAGACCTAGGACATTCCCGTGCAAAGAACCATATCTTAGCAAATTCAATCCACCTGCGTTCGTTGAGACAACACCACCTACATGACAGTTATTTCTCGAAGGCAGGTCCAATGGGAAAATATGGTCATGGTCGTGCAGAAATTGGTGTGCATCGCGCATAACAACACCTGCGTCACACTTGAAAGTCCCGCTGACAGGATCAAAACTTCTCACTTTGTTCATGTTTCGTAGAGAAAGAACAATTTCGTCAAACACAGGCACTGAAGCTCCTACCAAATCAGTGTTACCACCCTGTGGCACCACAGCCAATTTATTATCATTACAGTATTTCATGATTTTAGAGACTTTTTCAGTAGAATTTGGCAATAGAACTAAATGCGATTGACCTCTATATTTTTTCATCCAGTCCTGATTGAACGAAGCAAGTTCCTCGGAGGACTGTGCCTCGAGAATTTCATCATTCGATAAGATTGAGTGGAAATAATTCAGATCTGTCGAATCGATGACTTTGAAATCAGTCTTTCTTGTGACTTTTGGATAGGCCTCAGCAGTTAACTGAGCAACAGGAGTTTGAATGGTCATTGTACTAGTGAATGTAAGCGTCCCGATACAGCCCTGACCGGAAAAGCAAGCCAACTATCAATTGCCATGATAGAAGGAGCTATATATGTTATTACAGAGGGTGTCGTGTTAAAAACGCATGACCATGTTATCACTTTAGCGGAAAAGTGGCGTCAGGCTGCTCGAAATTTTTAGATTGATCGCCTTTTTTTCGTAGGTCGAATTTCGAATGACTTCTGGTGTGGGATATTTATTCATGCAGAAAAGCCGTTCCTCGTATAGATTCAATGACTCAGTTCAGCTGATCAATAAACGGCGACCTCTAACGAGAATCAAATGGTTTCCGGATCGACATTCATCACGTACCGCACTTACTGACAGTGTAAATGCCAAAGCCCTTCTTGGGTTCCAGCTTCTTGGGCTCGTGCTTCTTGCTGGCAGACTCGTAATTTTTTGTCGATGGCGCGATAAGCAGATAACACGGCTACGCGGGCTAAAATCGTGAATTGGTCGACCCAGCAGCAATGCTTCCACAAGATGCGTTTGCGTGCAGGCGGGGAACCGAATGTTGAGTCAGTGGGGTGGGCTTTCTAGCAGCTCACATGTTTTTTAATACATAAGAAACTTCATCTTGTATGTCCGCGCCAACTATGTCTTGTTGATCCCTGGCTTGACGGTTGCTGAGTGACCGGAACTCTGCTTAATCATTGTAATCCGCACGCAAATACTGTAGCATTCTTTCTTTCCCATAGTCCTTGAAGAAAGGGGATCTGCTTTGTCTCATGAGCCAGATGTGGGTATGACTTGAGAGCGTTGTCATGGTTACAGATAAGTTTCTTTTACACAGAGTTAAGCATTGTTCGGGAATGAGAAACGTCAGATGATTGAGAAAATTCATGTGAGGCGGTGCCAAAGTGCAGGTTGGTATAAAGAGACCTCCAGTGGGATAGTTGCAGGAAAATTGGCTCACACAAATGACGCAAACGATCATTGTATCAGATTATTGGCCATAAAAGGATTTCTTGCCCTTAAAAGCATCAATCGACCTCTGGAATCCGATTTCAAGACGCAGTGGCGCCCATTTAATTCATAGCCCTGGCTTTACTGGTACAGATCGGTTTTCAATAATAGTGCATAGAATGGTACAAGAAGGGTTAGAGAAGATGACACAGAATAATATACCAAGGATTGATTCCTCTCACTTTCAAAGCAGTTGCAGTTAAATTAAGAACAACCAAGCTGTATTGCTAGCGCCTAAGTCAACCAGTTACATTGATTTTGCAGGCGGATGGTCTCAGTCCCATCATGCCTTCCTCTTGCACAGAGCATTGGATATGTGAAGGAAAATCACATCACTTGAAAATCGAATGTTCCGAACACTCTAACAAGCTGCTCTCCGCTGCGCTGAGCTCCTTTTCAAACATGCATCCTGTACAGCTTTGATTTTTTGTTCGGTCCAAGGTCTTGATTTGAAGCTACACAATTAGTCCAGATCTTGAACGTTCAATCCTTTTCGGCCAAAATGTACGAGGCATTTTCTTTACATTCTTCACTAAGCGATAAAGGATATCTGAGCAACTGTTGCAACGGCCGAAGTCAGTATTAAAGTCAGTTGACGGTAGATGTAAATGCTCAACTTTGACAGAAAAAGACTGCCATACAGGTACACACGAAAAGAGAAACAAGGCGCTGAAGGACGAATAACCCTATCGTCTATTCTGCAGAGAGATTTCGAACGTCTTGCGACTAAGTGGGCAAAGTTTACCTATCTCTGTCTTTCAGGATGATATAACGTCATTTGCGCATTTTCCTTCGAGCAACAGCGATCAGACCTCATGGCATTGATGTTTGCGGCTGTAGCACCTTCTCTTGGATTTCGCGCCCATAGGATATTACTTGGCTGAATTGAAAGATATATCATGCCTCCCTATTAAGCCCTTTGACTAAAGATTTGAGAATTTCTTGCATCTCTAGTTGACTGTTTATTGATTGATAACCTTGACCCGCCAAAATAAAGTCTGTTCTGTTGTCTTCAAGCTTGAGTTGCTTGAAAGCGTTGTAGCGGTAACTGTAATCTGGCAAATTTTCCTGAGAACTAGCCAAGAGCAGACTCCGAATGAACGGGGTTAAAATCGCCCTAGCTGGTTTTCCAGATACGAGATCAATCATTACCGTTTCCCTTAAATTTTCTTTCTCACTTAAGAGAGACCTGAACTTACTAGAAGCCTTGGAGCCCTTGGTGGCAAGGAAAACCGTGCCCAATTGGACAGCGGAGGCACCTAAGGACAGCATGTACTCGATGTCCCCGGAAGAGCCGATTCCTCCGGCAGATATTATGAAGGGCACTTCGCTGATATTCGAATCAAGGGCTCGTACCGCGCGTAACGTCAGTAGAGCCGTTGAAAGCTTCTCATCAAGTCTCTGATCTGTCTCCAGATAATTTCCACGGTGCCCACCCGCCTCGTAACCCTGGCAAACAATACCATCAACTTTGAGCTCTATTGCCCGCCTTATTTCTTGATCTGAAGTAGTTGTCAAAAGAACTGAGACTCCCAATTTTTGCAATTCCTCTATCGAAGGCTTCGAAGGGTGCCCAAAATGAAAGCTAATTACTTTGGGAGAGTCTTTCTCTTTGAAGAAGGAAAGCAAATTACTGAAAGTGGGCGTATCCTCATAGTCTTTAAATGAAACGCTCCGAGTATCAAACGTGATCTTATTTTCGTCAGCTTTCTTGCCCATCGCCCTCTCATACAAACGAAACCAGTTGTCCTTTTGCTCATCGGAGACCTCTTTGGCAACATCTTGACAGAAAAAGTTCAAGTTGATGTTTCTTCTTGCAGAATTGTCACTAATCATGGACTGCACCTGTTGAACCGATTTTTCAAGCTCTGAGAATCCATTGGACGACGACAAATCGATGTGAGAAACTGGAAGGGATCCTAAACCCCCGAATTTGCAAACATCCGCAACCATTTCGGGCGTCGTCACACCTGCCATAGGAGCCTGGATGATTGGGTATTTCAAACTCAGACGAGTCATAAATGTCTTAGCTCTCGAGATAGTCATCTTTATATTCAGTTTTGAGAAGAGTGTCTTTCTTTATTCTAAGTAGTGTTATCCCAAGCTGTTAGGTACCTTCGTCACTTATGTAGCTGTGAAATCCTGTGTGCATTGACCTCGAGGAGAATACCTTCCATCCCTGCGTTACTATGGTCACAACCCCATGGGGTTTCGGCGTAGTACATCACGTGTTATAAGCTTCGAGTGCTCTCTACAGCATCAAGCTCTATAACTGTCCTAGTCATGCTAGATTGCCTCATTGGACGGTACCAGTGCCATCTTTACCTCTACTGATATTATCACTTTAATCGGCTCCGGCTTTAAGACAACAGCCGAAATTACATCCGGGATAACATTCCTTGAACCTTCGATCTAGTGCCATTCCAAAACAATTGATCACTCGATATCTTGTTTGATCCATTTTGATGAACAAAGCCCGGGGGTTTCAAGATGAAAGAGGCATTTTGAAAGGCTCTCTATGAGAGGCTTATGGAAGCCAGTTATTTGATAGCTACTTTTCGAAAAACTTTGACTGAGCACTTATTCTTTAGCACTCCCCCAGAGTTAGCCCTATACGTTCTCTAGAGGCTTTTAATAGTAGTAGAGCGAGAAGCTGCGCACTGCGTACCGTTTATATGTCAGATGTTAGTCCCAAGGACCGCTTGTCTGCCCGCCTCTCTCAAGACAAACTTCGATTACTGACTTCAGCATCGTGCGACTCAAGATGATCAGAGAAAAAAATGCGATGTCAAGCTGTCACGCCCGCCACTCTCTTCGAAAGTCCGCCGTGCTAACTGAAATACGCCATTTGGTACGCGAAGTGGGCGTGACGCAAGATGTTTTATGAGTCAAAACTCGACTAGTGAATCGTAAATATCGTTGGGTGCCCTCTGCGATCAAGATCCGTGCGGCAGATGAGTCAGTCAAAGATAGTCAGTTCACGCCGCGTGGTCAACGATCTTGAAGACTGGCGTCGACATTATAAAAATCACGAGATTAGCTGGTAATTATGAATGGAATAATCGCTGAACGTCAAACGGAGCGATTTGGTTGATCAAAAATGGCAGGCACGCGCATCAATGAACCTGTCTCTTAACGTACCCTCCATTACCCTACCTCCCCACTCGTTACCCTGTCCCATTTCATTATACCACTCCCAAC
>ERZ794947.105-NODE-105-length-41152-cov-126.156483_pt1 | contig 41152 bp, 24 predicted proteins | sample MGYA00511908_ERZ794947 | MGnify/ENA primary metagenome ERZ794947 (study PRJEB30137, sample SAMN04331400) | food metagenome | isolation source: control ferment replicate 2c | study: EMG produced TPA metagenomics assembly of the Comparison of meta-barcoding and...
TTCGTATGTGGAGTATTGTTTTATGGCACTCATGTGTATTCGTATGCGCAGAATGTGGGAATGCCAATTATAGGGGTGCCGGGGTGCCTTGAAAAACCCTTTTGCGCGCGCCTGTGACATTTCCTTTTTCGGTCAAAAAGAATATCCGAATTTTAGATTTGGACCCTCGTACAGAAGCTTATTGTTAAAGCCCATACTCAGTCTGTTCTAAACGGCTTCCATGCAAGAAATATTTCTATCTCTTGAATTCGTACAACATTAAACGTGTGTTGGGAGTCGTATACTGTTGGCGTCTGCAAATTTGTGAATTCTCCGCGAATGCCTTGGTGCAATTACGTAATTGTAGCCGCTGAAGGCGGATGGTTTTGAGAGAAGTTGATGTTCAAAGAATCGTGTATGATAAAAAAAAAAAATTGTAACCAATTCGTAAATACTGAAACTCTTTGCAGTAAGAAATCTTTCATTCCCAGAGAGAACGCGGAAATATTCAGCCTAAGTCTCTCCAAATTGATTTCTTTCATTTTGGTAGCGAAAGACTTAGTATCAACCTCAAAAAGCTGAAATTTTTGTAGATATATGTGCAGATGACATGAAGTATCCAGCTCTTTTGTGAATATGGAAGCAAGTTTCTTTCAAATTATTATCGACTTTTCCTCTGCCCCTTTTACCTTATAACTTTAGGAAACACTACCCTATTCATACTCAACTAAAAAAGTAGTACGTTTTCTTCTTTGAGAGGTATGGTGCAAACCAGTGCAATCTGATTCCAGATTGCCCTCACGTGAGGCTTCAGTAAATCTCGATCCCTCTACATATTATATTATCTCCTACTTGGCAAAATAGATGTGGCTTTAGTTGATGAAAATTTACCACGTCAACTATTTATGTCCTTTCTACAATAAACCCCGACCTACTATCCTCTATGTTGTTTTTAACATACCATACGAGCGTCATATGTCTTTTGGTTCACTGGGGAAGACCATCACTGTTGAACGTTTGTTGAAAAGTTCGAGATGATGAAGATTGCATAACAAAATGTAAAGTTATATTTAGAAACTATAACGGTTCAAGACATTCAACACTATAACATAGCTTGGCTGGCTTGAACAAAAAGAGGAAGAAGCAAAAGCAAGAGTAAAAAGCTTCTCATATATTTCTGGCATTGTTGATCACCCAGTGCAAGCCCAATTTCGCCTGTGCTTTTCTTAAATTGTTTCTGACAACACCGAGGTTTTCGCTGCAGAAAAGGAACATATGGTGGTAATTTGTATAAGGGGTTAAGGGTCCAAAAATTTGCTACCCTATCGCTCACTATAGCAAAATATCTCGAGAGATATCCGAGGAGTTAAAACTGACTAGACCTGTTGCGTAAACCTCATGCAAGCAGTACTCTTCGAGGATTTAAGCTTTGGAACTGCTTTCAAAGTTGAGAGTATATAAGGTGTTATGATCTTGGAATAAGGTTTTTCATCGTTCTTCCTTGTTCTCTATTTTCATTGGTTGATCAGTTGTTAAATTTTGTCTCTTTCGAAAATAAGGATATTTGAAGACAACGCAACGCTATCAATATGCAATTGTTTTCCATCCTCTCTTTGTTGTCATCATTGATGTGTTCATTGACCGTTTTAGGGTCTTCCGCAAGTTCCTATGTTAAGTTTCCTGTTCAAAAGTTTGCTGATATTATAAATATAGGCACACAGGATGTTTCTACCGTCTTCAAAAGAAATGAGGTTCTTAACACCACAGTGATAAATGGAATAGGAGTGTATGTTGTCAAGATGGAAATCGGAACGCCTCCACAAACGGTGTACCTACAGTTAGATACTGGCTCTTCAGATATGATTGTGAATAATGCTGACATTGCCTATTGCAAATCGATGTCTGACGGATCTGACTACGCTTCAACTGATAATTACGAGCTCACGGCAACGTCCAATGGGCTTCCTTCGACTACCATCTCATCAGAAGCTTATAACACTCTCTGCTCTTATTGGGGTACTTTCGATGCAAGCAACTCATCTACTTTTGAGAATAATGCGACGTTTTTCAATAACACATACGGAGATGGGACGTATTATGCAGGGACTTATGGTACGGATGTTGTCTCTTTCGAAAATATTACTCTAAATGATTTCACTTTTGGTGTATCAAATGATACAATAGGCAATCCAAGTGGCATTTTAGGCATATCGCTTCCCATTGCAGAATTTACAGATGGTATCGAATACGCATTGGCATTGAACAGAACACCTTTCATATATGATAACTTTCCAATGGAATTAAAAAATCAAGGAAAGATTAATAAAATAGCGTATTCTTTATTTTTGAATGGACCTGATGCACACTTCGGGAGCATCTTGTTTGGTGCAGTGGACAATAGTAAGTACACAGGACAGCTTTACACCCTGCCTATGCTGCAGGCATTCAATACCCTTGGCTCAAATCCTGGGATGATTATTACTGCACAAAGTGTGGCAATTTTGGATAGTGAATCTGGCAATAAAACTGTTTCGGATATTCAATTTCCAGTGATGTTAGATTCTGGCACAACTTTCTCCTATTTACCCACCGAAATTGCAGAAGCAATCGGCAAAAGTTTTGACGGAGAGTACAGCTCTGACGACCAAGGCTACATCTTTGATTGTTCAAAAGTGAACGATACTTTACTGTCCGTCGACTTTGGAGGATTTAATATATCGGCAAACATATCCAATTTCGTAACATCAGCTAAGGATCGTTGCGTTTTAAATGTTAAGCAATCCGAGTCTACTTATATGCTGGGAGATGCTTTCCTTGTCGACGCATATGTAGTCTACGATTTAGAAAACTACGAAATTTCTATTGCTCAGGCTAGTTTTAATAATCAAGAAGAAGATATTGAGGTTATCTCCGATACTGTCCCAGGTGCCACCCCTGCTCCCGGATACTTTAGTACATGGGTATATAAGCCCGGTAGTCCCATCGGAACAGGAGATTTTATTAATGTCAGCTGGACCTCGTATTCGGAATTTTCACAGTACAAATCATTGCTTGCCACCGCAGCCCAAAGCGATGATGCTAGTTCTTTCTCAAGTAGTGGCGGCTCTAGCGAAACTACCACTAAAAAACAAAACGCAGGTTACAAATACCGTTCTTCTTTCTCCTTTTCATTATTGTCCTTCATATCTTATTTTCTTTTATAAGTAGAGAAGAGATACATAGTTTCGCAGTGTGTTACTGCGTAGGACTGTATAGGTGAAGCCCTATATACTGTGTAAAAGGAGATGAAACTTTATTGTGTTATATATCACTGCTTCATATAAAAATAAGAAACCTACAGCGTAATGATTATACATATGACGAAGACTGTTAACTGCAATAAAGATAGTAACAACCTTATAAGTGGACACTTTTTCCCCAGGGCCAACGCAATGGCGAATATTGTCAAATAAGGTAACAAGAAGAATAACACAGTGCTAAAAAGCAGTGAATGTTTCATCTCCTCCATCGCGGCTTCCTTATCTTACCATTTTTTCTTTACTTACCTTCCACTTTGCCGCCCAGCCCTGACTGTTTTTAAGTGCAGCTAAAAAAATCTATCTAATCACCCGCCACATATATCCTACATAATACGTCATACTCAATGCAAAGGTAGCTTGAGGTATTGTTCTATCAATTCCACACTATGACGCAAAGAAACATCCGCATTTTCTAATTTAACGAAGTTAATGTGTTCACAATTGACTGCCCATCACGAAGTTAATTATATGTCTTTTTTTTTCAAATAACATCGGTTTGATTACCTGCCCCTACATCTTTTAGGTGAATCTTTTTCTGCTAATAATCAATTATATGAACTATTAACATTCCTCTTGTTAAAACTACTTTTATAATAAAGTCTATGATTCATTATACTCAATTGAACTGTATAACGCTATAAATTGGTGTAAGAATCCAGGATTAGTGTTAGTAGTATGTAAGAGATACGCCACCCAAAATTTCTGGAAAATATATATATAATGGAAGTGCCCGCTAATAGAGAGAAGCACAATTACTTTATCAATAGACGGCTAAAAAGAGGGCAACAATATATGTCTGTTTGAGAATATTGTATATCTCGCGAGCTGGACTGTGCTTTTTCCGCCAATATGTATTCCGTACAGATAATATTATTACCCTTACGAAAACATGGTGCTGTAAATTTGTTGTAACAGCGGCTGATGTTATTCGTTATTTTGCTATTTCTTGTTTAGGTAATAAAGTTGTTGCTAATCCAGGTACAGTAAATCAAATGTTTGAATTAATTCAAAAAGGGGCGTTTTAGATAAAAAATATCACTCTAACTATCCGTTTATCAAGAATTTACTGATCTTTGACGTCGAAGAAGAGTTCGCTTTCCCAATGATATGAAGGATAAATAAACTTCAAACAGGAGGTATCATCAGTTAAAACTAACAAGTTTTCGGTGTGCCCAGATGATATGTGGCTGAAACCGTTTATAAAGAAACCACTGGTGTTCATAAATGATAAACATGTGAGATTTGATCTTGGCAGAAGCAGCTCTAGCAGCCCAATTTCTTTTAGCACTAAGAGTTTCTTTTTCCTTGACATTCTTCTTCTTACACAAGGTTTGACCGTATTGAGCTCAGAACCACTGTTTGAATAGAGCAGCATCAATTTGAATAGTGGCAACCTTGGTCAAAGTCAGTTAGATGCGCTACTCTCGAGTTATTTTGTAATCTTTAATAATTGGCCGTTGTCTCTTACTATTTAAGGTATCGTGATGAGCGCTGGTACTGGATAACTCATACTCAATCATAGGGGTTTGAGAAAAAGATGGAAGGTTTTGAAAATATGATATTTTGACGAACTATGGAGGATTTGCATTCATTATTATTTCATTTTCACTCTCCAAAATAAAAAAATAGTAACAGTGGAAATTTTTTTGAGAATCCGCTTGATCGAAAGTACTCTTGGTATTATTGAGGCTTTTTCTTCTTCAATGAACTCAACGCTACTGCACTAGCCCTGAAAAGTAAATAGGAGACGTAGCCAGAATGAAGAGGTGAGCAAATCCGCGCGTACATCAAAACAAAACTAAAAAAGTTCTTAATCCTCATTACAATCCGTTCAATTTTGTTAATTATCGGTTGACGGTTTTATCAAGAACGTTTGGCATATACAGAGAACAGTAGTTAGCGGCATAAAACACTCACAGCATTAAAGTATAAAATGAAAGCCAAATAAACAGAGTTATCCAGATATGAGATTGTCCTTCAAATTCTGTTGAAGATATTGCGTGAAAATGTGAAGAAAAATTTTAGGTAAGATGACCACTGCTGGTATGAATTTGGCAAGCCGATTCATTTCAAGAAATGAACAGCAAAATTTTCTTTCGAAAACACCAGACCTTTTGTCAAGAAAGTGGGAGCAAACTTATAGGTTCGATGATTCAGACGCCGCGTTACTGTAACGGCCTTCATTGAGTATATAATGATGTCTAGGAGGACGTTGTAAATCTTCCATTCGTGCACGAACGGTATAGGGGCGACAAAGGCTCTATGGCTGCCATTATTCTTTTCTTTGGTATCCAAAATGGGGCTCTCTTGTGTTTCTCTCCCCGTATTCAATCTATGAGATATCAATCGTTGTACGTTAAGAACTAAAGTTACTGTCATTCATGTGTTATACCAAGCTTCTCCTATCTGTCTTTAACTTCTACTGCGACATATTATCGATATTCTTGGCTAACCGATTTCAACATTTTTCCGAATGCTTTCTATGTATGGTAAGAGATCCTGGAGTATTTTTGGGTAACACAAGAACACGGTAATTTCTTCTTTTTAAGAAGACACTTTGCTTCCAGTGTATTTATCAAGATTGCCATATTGAAATTGAGATTTTTAAGCGAGGGATGGCGAGTAACTCTTACCTAGCTCTCGAGATGAGGAAGAAGTAGAAAACTTTCATGACCTAAATCCTCGGATACCCTGCTAAAAATACATAAAAAACCCTCAACATGCAGCGTTATATAAGCATGCCTAAATGGAAGGACTGGGCAAACATGTTCCACTCAGTTTGCTTATTGAAGGCCTGGCCAGACATTTCATCTGGTCCTTTTCCTTCTCTCTTTGCTCTGCTGAAACATGTCATAGGCTGTAATAATACTCTTTCATGATGTAATGCACCTCACACCTCGAACCTAAACGAAGGTTACGTCAATCTTCGTAAGCTCGACACAAAGCGAACGGACATCTCGTAATCCGTCATATGAGCCGCTTTTTGCAGTCAAAAAGTTTATAATCTTAATTCATGGTTCCTGGTGCCTTGAATGTTCCAGGCTATTCAGGCAAAATATAGCTTTTTAAACTTTTTCTAGAAGAAATTATGTAAATTTAAAAATGTGCCTGAAAACCAGTGAAAAAAAAAAAGGCAAAAAGTTTTTTTAGACAATGTTTCGTGTTATAGGGTCCATTCTTGATGTCATTGCCGCTCGTAAAAACAAAAAGTTTGGTGTGGTGCCTTCATAAAATAGTGGTACTGAAGTTTTCTCCTTTTCGTTATTTTACTGGAAAGCGCTTACAAATACTGTTGCCGTTTTTCCAAATTGATTTCCCTCATTTCTTCTAGAAGACTCTGTGCCTGACACAATCGTCCCAGAACAGTTTATACCCCCACGTATTTTCCTCCGCAGTTTCTAGCCGGTTAAGCACGTTAATATTGTTCGTAATGGAAGTAAGTACGAACATTTCTTTATTTTCTCTCAATAGCGTGCCGTTTGCACAAAAAATACTTCCAAAAATAGACATATATTAGGTTTTTTATGGTACCTTCTTGCTTCAAATTTTAGTTTCTTTCTCATACATTCCCTCTAACCTAGTAATATTTGTGCGCCAACTAAAGGGGAAATGTTGCTATCGCTGTATGCTTATTTGACAGGTAGGCAAATATGAACGTTTTTTACCACGTTCCAACTCCGTCCTCATACCCGTTGACCTTTCAAACCAAGGACAAGAATTTTGTAAAAGCAACTAATCGAAAGCACAAACCATTTCTTTTTCTTTTCAGCCATTTATGAATTGCTCCCTCAGATTGGTGCAATCGAAAGAAGAAAATTTTAATATCTTGTTTAGCACATAATTTTCGATGTACTTTTCTTTTTAAAATCGAATTATCAGCGATTATTCAGCCGGCTAAGAAGATGTTCTTATTGTTCTTATGCTTCAAAAATAAAGCATATCCAGGACTAATACATCCACTTCTACTTTAATGAGTACAAGCACCATCTTTCTGTTGTAATACTTTCATCTCTTGTCTTGGTAGAATGAAGATGGGCAACGATCTACTGACTAGAGTTCGTGTTATTGGTATATTATAATATACTGTGTAGACGATGGTATAGAAAGTGAGAGACGGTCATCAGATTTAGTTGGAGCTGAAATTCAAGGATTGATAATGAAAAATGGAGAAAGAAATAATAATAACGTTATGTAAGAATATTGTACCTTGTTGTGGTTTCCCATACCCTCGAGCAGAACTTCTTACTCCCCCGTCTTTCTTGTCTATATATTTTTCTACTGCTATTGACATCTTACCAACATATGGCGCTAATTTTTTCCTTGACCTTCAGTTTCCCCACATTCCTAAGTTCAATGTACTAGATAATTGAAAAGAGCCTTTGCATCTTCTGATATTCAGTAAAGCACGACCGCGTATGGATTAAGGACTGGGCTCATTTCGCCAGTGCATGGGCAATTATGTTTTTAATCAGTGCTATGCACGATGACATGCGATAAGCTTCACTTTTCTTAACCAATATATTTACTAAAGATTAATGCTCTTACCGCAGATTACACTGCATCGCTTCGATTATTCCTGAGAAGTATTAATAAGTACGCAGAATAGTTTTAGCCATGTGTTTCTTCCCATATTGATTAAAGTAGTGCTAATCAGTAATACTTCCATACAGACAAGTGTCAGATAGAACCATCCAAGAATGAGCGGCTTAGTTAATTTTACAGCCGTGGTCAATACATTTAGAATATGGAGAATTTGCTTTGCTTACTGGTAGAAGATACTTAAGTAATTGCTAATATTATTACCATATATAACGAGAGGTTTATGGAAGCGACATTGTTGATTTGAATCATTGCAGCTACGGTCTAAGGCGGGAAGCTTAACCTCGGATTTGGTAGGTATAATATCGCAGATATTGTTCATGTCCAACGCTGGCCACTTATCGTACTAGAAGCTGTTTTCAATGAAGTGACCACCATTGTAATCACTACTGCAAGAAAAGTTATAGCCTACCATCCTGAGCAAATAAAGTTGCTTCTTGCTCAACTTTTTTTTTTCCTTGTATCATTTTATTTTTTTCTTGGCTCGCACTGCGCAGGTGACGGTAAAGAAAACAGGCCAGCTTTCACTTTCTGTATATATTACTAGTGCAACCGTATTTCTTTTCTTGTAAGGTTACCGTCTATTCATTCCGCTGCTGCTTCTAATCCTTAACAGCAAGTCCAAAGTTTTTTTTTTAGTATCCTTAGAATCGTAATTGTTTACGAACAGTTTGTATTGAATCAGCTCCTCTCTTCTTTAGCCAAATGCCGTCGGTAAAATACAGTTCATGGGCACGGAGAAATGTGACATCGGTTCTATACGGTAACTTGACATTGCATGGATAAGATCTTTGATAGTAACATACATCTGGCCGGGGGAAATGCATGGCGTTCAGTTTCGGGGTTTGACCTTACTTTTTTGAAGAAGACTTTACTCAAGAGTGTAAGCTCCCTTGGAGGAGGACATATTACGGAAAGAGGGTGTCCAAAAAACACCTATTGCGCTTATAACTAGTACATTGCTCAAATGAGGATTTTTACAAGGCTTAGCCCAGCCCGTCTTGTATTGACGAAGTTAAGCACCTCAAGCTCACACCAAAGTGGGCCCTAAGGGTGATCTGTATGCCAAGGCTAGCCTAATAGGAAAACCACCACCGGCAGCTACAACCTCCGTTAGCAACAGAGGGGGTGCCTCGCAATAGCCAAGGATAAGCCCCTCCTTGTTACTATGACAATCGCACTTTTCATGCTACGGCCATTTACTAATGATTTTCACCTCGTACCCGCTCGCTCCAATATGGTGAAAATTTAGGGGAAGTGGATAACGTTGAATTACTATGGCAGAATCCTTATATATAAAACGATCATTGATATTTTTTACAACAACCTAAAATGAGAGGGAAAAGGTAAATCAAGGAAGCATTATGTCGTTGCCAATTATCAAAGTCCATTGGTTGGACCATTCCAGAGCGTTCAGACTTTTGTGGTTATTAGACCATCTGAACCTTGAATATGAAATTGTCCCTTATAAAAGAGATGCTAACTTCCGTGCTCCACCAGAATTAAAGAAAATTCACCCATTAGGAAGATCTCCATTGTTAGAAGTTCAAGACAGGGAAACTGGTAAGAAGAAGATACTTGCCGAGTCCGGTTTCATCTTCCAATATGTCTTGCAGCATTTTGACCATTCACACGTTTTAATGAGCGAAGATGCTGATATTGCAGACCAGATTAACTATTATCTGTTTTATGTAGAAGGTTCCTTGCAACCACCTTTAATGATTGAGTTCATTCTTTCAAAGGTGAAGGATTCTGGTATGCCCTTCCCTATTTCGTACTTGGCAAGAAAAGTGGCAGACAAGATCAGTCAGGCATACTCTAGTGGTGAAGTTAAGAACCAGTTCGACTTTGTGGAGGGTGAAATTTCCAAAAATAACGGCTACCTGGTTGATGGGAAGTTGAGCGGTGCCGATATCTTGATGTCTTTCCCTTTGCAGATGGCATTTGAAAGAAAGTTTGCCGCACCAGAGGATTATCCTGCCATTTCCAAATGGTTAAAGACCATAACCTCAGAGGAGTCGTATGCTGCTTCTAAGGAAAAGGCGCGTGCTTTAGGTAGCAATTTCTAAACCGTTTTGTTGCGTTCGTACGGCACTAGCAGCCGCGTAATTCGTTCACACACTTCAATACATATGTATGTATACGTATATAGTCTGTTGCGACACATAATAATTGACAGGTTTGACTAGCGAGTATGTATTATCAGGAAATATAAAAGAAAACTAAGCTTTACCTAACTTCAAAAAGAAGAAGACCTGCCTATTCCACCTCTTTCAAAAGTTCTTCGATGGTTTCGGACAACGAAGAAGGTTTGGTTAGTGAGGAGTATCTTTCGTACACTTTACCCTTTTTATCGACTAAGAATTTTTCAAAATTCCATTTGATACCTCTCAAGCCCAACATACCGGATTTTTGGCTCTTCAAAAATTTGTAAACAGGGTCCTCATTGCCACCATTAACGTCAATTTTTTTCATAATGGGGAAAGTCACGCCATAGTTCAGTTGGCAGAACTGGGCAATTTCTTCATCAGAGCCAGGTTCTTGGTGGCCAAACTGGTTGCATGGGAACCCGATGATGGTAAATCCTTCGTCCTTATAACGTTTGTACAAGGCCTCTAGTTCTTTGTATTGAGGAGTGAATCCACATTTGGAGGCAACATTAACGATAAGCACCACTTTTCCCTTTAATTGGTCGAAGGGGAATGGTTGGCCTTTCTTGTCAACAGGTGCTAGCTTATAGAATTCTGACATGATAAACTTGAATACTTTACGAGATGACAGCTTGGAAGAGAGAGACGTGGAAAGCTCTGATGCTGTTTTTATTGCTATTGCTTTTCCGATATTAAGGGAGCATACTGTTCCTCATGGTTTTTTCCCTCTTTTTTTCACTTTTTGACCTTTTTCGTAAAGTGGCTAAAAACGACAATGCAGAAAAAGAAGAAGGAATACAGGAAATAAGGGCTGTCGCGAACAGCAACAAGAGAAACAACTTATAATCTGTCAAAGAAGGGATATGGGCAAGGTTATTTTGATTACAGGTGCCTCCCGTGGGATTGGCCTGCAATTGGTGAAAACTGTTATCGAAGAGGACGATGAATGCATCGTCTACGGCGTAGCAAGAACGGAAGCTGGTCTGCAGTCTTTGCAAAGAGAATACGGTGCAGACAAATTTGTCTATCGTGTCTTCGACATCACGGACAGGTCTCGAATGGAAGCGTTGGTGGAGGAAATCCGGCAAAAGCATGGAAAACTGGACGGTATTGTCGCAAATGCGGGGATGCTAGAACCGGTGAAGTCCATCTCCCAGTCCAACTCCGAACACGACATCAAGCAGTGGGAACGGCTGTTCGATGTGAACTTTTTCAGCATTGTCTCTTTGGTGGCACTGTGTTTACCCCTCTTGAAGAGCTCGCCATTTGTAGGCAACATTGTCTTCGTCAGCTCTGGAGCCAGTGTGAAACCATATAACGGATGGTCGGCGTACGGCTGCTCGAAAGCCGCATTAAACCACTTTGCCATGGACATTGCCAGTGAAGAACCCAGTGATAAAGTGCGTGCCGTGTGTATTGCACCGGGCGTCGTTGACACGCAGATGCAGAAAGATATTAGGGAAACATTGGGTCCTCAGGGCATGACACCCAAGGCTCTCGAGAGGTTTACTCAATTGTACAAGACTTCGTCACTGCTGGACCCAAAGGTGCCTGCGGCGGTACTAGCGCAACTCGTCCTGAAAGGTATTCCCGATTCTTTGAACGGTCAATATCTCCGCTACAACGATGAGCGACTGGGGCCGGTGCAGGGCTAGTACTAAACTATATTATGTAAAAGGGTATAGTTATAGTTTTTAGCTACTAAACTTTTATTGGGTTTGCGATGAGCGACAGTTTTGTGCGGCCATTTCTGTGCCAAGAACCGGATTGAATGTATCACCGAAGGAATTCCGCGGTGTTTTCAAAGAAATGAAGAGAAGACAGTATGAACATTAACTTTTGCATATATATACGTAAACGAAAAAGATCAAGTGCAATGGAAGAATATTGTACCTAAAAAAAAGGGTCTAACTACAGCGTGTAACAGGTTAAAAAAAACATGGGTAAAGTTATTTTAGTTACAGGTGTTTCCAGAGGTATCGGTAAGTCCATCGTGGATGTTCTTTTCAGTTTGGACAAGGACACGGTTGTTTACGGTGTAGCCAGGTCTGAGGCACCCTTGAAGAAGTTGAAAGAGAAGTATGGCGACAGGTTTTTTTACGTTGTCGGTGATATTACCGAGGATTCCGTGTTGAAGCAGTTGGTTAACGCTGCTGTTAAGGGCCACGGCAAGATCGACTCCTTGGTTGCCAACGCTGGTGTCCTAGAGCCCGTGCAAAATGTCAACGAGATTGATGTCCACGCTTGGAAGAAGTTGTATGACATCAACTTCTTCAGCATTGTTTCCTTGGTTGGCATTGCGTTACCTGAATTGAAGAAGACCAACGGTAACGTGGTATTCGTCAGTTCGGACGCCTGTAACATGTACTTCAGCAGTTGGGGAGCTTACGGTTCTTCAAAAGCCGCTCTGAACCACTTCGCCATGACTCTGGCCAACGAGGAAAGGCAAGTAAAAGCCATTGCCGTCGCCCCAGGTATTGTGGACACAGATATGCAAGTTAGCATTAGGGAGAACGTGGGGCCTTCCTCCATGAGTGCAGAGCAATTGAAGATGTTTAGAGGTTTAAAGGAGAATAACCAGTTGCTGGATAGCTCTGTGCCAGCTACTGTTTATGCCAAATTGGCCCTTCATGGTATTCCTGACGGTGTTAATGGACAGTACTTGAGCTATAATGACCCTGCCTTGGCGGACTTTATGCCTTGAGGATAGCAGGTACATATAAATTGTTACATACTAAGTCGATGAGTCAAAAAAGACTCTTATACATTTATACATTTTGCATTATTATTTTTTTTTTTCCAGCGGAATTTGGAATTCCGCTCTCAACCGCCAAAATTCCCCTGCGATTTCAGCGACAAAGAGTCATAAAGTCATCCTCGAGAAACCACGATGAAATATATAAAAAGCCCATCTTCCCTGACGGAAACTGGTATTTTAGGAGCCATACCATAAGATAACAACGAAAACGCTTTATTTTTCACACAACCGCAAAAATGGCTGCCGTCACATTACATCTAAGAGCTGAAACTAAACCCCTAGAGGCACGTGCTGCCTTAACACCTACCACGGTTAAAAAACTGATAGCTAAGGGCTTCAAAATATATGTAGAGGACAGTCCACAATCTACTTTCAATATTAACGAATATCGTCAAGCAGGTGCCATTATAGTGCCTGCAGGTTCATGGAAAACCGCTCCACGTGACAGAATCATCATAGGTTTGAAGGAAATGCCTGAAACCGATACTTTCCCTCTAGTCCACGAACACATCCAGTTTGCTCACTGCTACAAAGACCAAGCTGGGTGGCAAAATGTCCTTATGAGATTTATTAAGGGACACGGTACTCTATATGATCTGGAATTTTTGGAAAATGACCAAGGTAGAAGAGTTGCTGCCTTTGGATTTTACGCTGGGTTCGCAGGTGCAGCCCTTGGTGTAAGAGACTGGGCATTCAAGCAAACGCATTCTGACGATGAAGACTTGCCTGCAGTGTCGCCTTACCCCAATGAAAAGGCGTTGGTTAAAGATGTTACCAAAGATTATAAAGAAGCCTTAGCCACCGGCGCCAGAAAGCCAACCGTGTTAATCATTGGTGCGCTAGGAAGATGTGGTTCCGGTGCCATCGATCTGTTGCACAAAGTTGGTATTCCTGATGCTAACATATTAAAATGGGATATCAAAGAAACCTCCCGTGGTGGTCCCTTTGACGAAATTCCACAAGCTGATATTTTCATCAATTGTATATATCTATCGAAGCCAATTGCTCCTTTCACTAACATGGAGAAACTGAATAATCCTAACAGAAGACTAAGGACCGTGGTGGACGTATCAGCAGACACTACCAACCCTCACAACCCCATCCCAATATACACTGTGGCTACTGTGTTTAACAAACCTACCGTTCTGGTACCTACCACTGCCGGGCCTAAATTATCTGTCATCTCTATTGATCACTTGCCTTCTTTGCTGCCAAGAGAAGCTTCAGAATTTTTCTCTCATGATCTTTTACCATCTTTAGAGCTCCTACCTCAAAGAAAAACTGCTCCTGTCTGGGTTAGAGCCAAGAAATTGTTCGATAGACATTGCGCTCGTGTTAAAAGATCTTCAAGATTGTAGTTTACATTTAAAGTATATACATTATCGTTACGCTGACATTTACAAGTTTATTTTTTTTTGACTTTTTTTTAAATGACTTTCTCTTCTTTTAAGTGTACTGTCTTTTCATTATACACACACATATATATATATATATATACGTAAAAAAGCAGACTAACTGACAATTAAATCGTTCAACATTCTTGTTGTTTGCAGGTTCGATAATTTTGACCTGAATGCAGTTTTCATCCTTTCATTTCCCAGCAAGAACTTTGCTAATGCAATTCTCAAGTACTCTGAGATTAATTCGCTTATATGATTGATGGAACTATCTTGGTTGCCAAATTTGTACATGATGAACCATGTCAAAAGTAGTAGTGTTAAGGGTATCCAGAAAAATATTAACATTTTATCATTTCGGAAGTTTTGTTTGTTTTGGAAGAATCTGTTAAACTGTTTTTTCAAAAATTCTTCCTCTTCCTCATAATCCTCTTCCTCTGAATTTTCAGAGTTTTCAATATTAGATGCTGACTGCTCCACAATACTGTCTTGATTTGTGGTTTTCAATTTATCATCTTTACCCCAAGACAACGGGAACAGATCCTCATATTTTGGTAAGTCATCATTAATTCGATGTAAAACTCTACTCCAGAGAGATGTACTACCATTATCCTCTTCGGGTTCGTTGGCGCTAGATCCAATATCAAGGAGTTCGCTTTGTTCCTCCCTGCATGCAACACCTGGTTTTTCTACTTCGTCAGTGACGAACAGATCTTCATCACCGTCTTCTTCGAAATCACTTTGGTCGTACTCAGAGTAACTTGAATTCTCAAATAGTTGCAAGGTTGGATGCTGAATCTCCATAGAAGTGGGATTTATCATGCTTTGGCTTTCGAATAAGTTCTCATTCAAAGATTCATTGTCTAGCAGGCTTGAATTGAAACTAGATTGTGAATATTTCCTGCTAATAGAATAATTACTGTCTGTTTCTACACTATCGGTAAACTTCGTACCGTTTTGGAATTCTTCAAATAATGACAATACTTCGCTGATATAAGTGTCATTATGAACAAACTTATGGTTGTCTCTGTTTTCTTGTTTTTTGTCTACTTCCTCTGAATGAATGTGGTTTGCTATGAATACTTCTCTTGCAGTTAATCCGTTGTGTGACCTCAGTGAATAATTTACTTTACAATTTAAAAGCATCTTAATAATTTTAGGGTCACCACTTATGCAAGCAAAATGTAATGGAGTTAGCCCAAAGGAATCAATATCGTTAACACGAGCACCCTTTTTAATCAATGTATACACAAGGCTTGAGTAATTTTTCAAACAGGCAAGATGTAATAAAGTTCTCCCTAATGAATCACATATAGAAATATTGGAATTTATGTTCAATGATTTTATAACTTTTTGTATCAAGACTTCATCGGAGTAAAGAACACTTGTGTTCAGATTCATACTGTGTTGGTTTGGAGAGGGACCTGTGCTTTTTGAACAGCTGTTGCCATTTGTACCGCTATCAGGAGAATCATTGCCAACAATCCTCTTCGCGATATTTCTTGCATCTTCTAACTTACCATTCATTTTTAATCCCACAATTTGCAAAGCTAATTCAATCAGTTGCCTATCAGTATCATCAACATAAGTAAATATGGCCTTTTTATTGTCATTGATCTCAATTTCTTGGGGAAGGTCATCGTTATTATTTTCATTATTCGTATCAGTAATAGAGACGAAAACTTGACCCGCGTAGGCAGCGGGAGGGAGATAAGTGACGATCGTGGTCTCACTCCAGCATTGCGTAGAAAGGGCAAGATTAGAGCCGAACTTTACAGAAAGACCATCTTTGAAGTTACAACCCAGTAATGTAACTTCGATACCACCATTGATTGGGCCTTGTGAAGGTATAACGCGATTAATTGATGGCAAATTATTGTTGTTGTTTTTCATTGAGAAATCTTGCATTGAATGTAAAGCTGGATTCATCGTATTTGTTGCACTGATTGAATTTGAAAAGGAATGCTTGAATAGGGGTTTACCAATGTCATTTTCCAAATTATTGCGTGCTCTTTTCCGTTGGTTCAATTGACTCTGTTGTTCAATATTTGTCAAAGAGATAGTACGGACGGGATTGTCATTATCGCGATGATGATAGTTAAATGATTCTGAGCCTTCTTCGCTCATAGATGTTGGTGATGGAATATGCTGATTGGGCAGAGAAAGGTTCAGTGATAAGTTATTGTTCTGAAGCAAATCTGTCTGTTGAGAGATGGAATATGGGAATGGTACGTTTTTGTCTTTCAGTGGAATATTATTCATTTGACTGTCATTATCATATGGGTTGTGTTGATAAGTATATTGAAATGGCATATTTTCGTCTTTGCTCAATTGGTTGTTATCCGTTGAATAATATTCTGTGGTAGATTCTTCTTCCGTTAGCTGCCTTCTGGACGTGGTAGTAGTGTTATTAAACTTGGTGGTATCCATATTTGCTGGTTTTCTATCCGTGATCATAATAGGTGTTGTCGTAAACTTACCCAACAGTCTATTTTGCCAATCTGTTATAGTGAATAATATGACAAAGCCATTATTTGCCTTATGGTGCCTGCAATAACAAACTAGCCTGGTAGTTAATTCAAACTCCTTAACATTATCGAAAGTTTTCATTATGGGGAAAACCTGTTTGTTATTGAACACGACTAACCTTCTATTAATATTATTACACCAGAGTAAATTGTCTGCAATACCTGATTTCCTTCTAGCGGCTCTTCTTTGTTCTCGCTTAACACACTTGGTACAAACATTTGTCGTTCTGTTGCTGACCGCACATAGAACAAACGCATTGATGTACAGAAGATTTTTCTTGAAGTCTTCTGAAAAATCCTCGATATTTTTTTTTAAATAAAACTTTTCTCTTGAAATGGAATCGCTAGGCAAGTAAACCATGCTTTGGTTTAGTGGTGTTTCAGACGTAATTTTCACTTTCAGTTTCAGTTGATTTTCCACTCTGGATACTTGTGGCAAACCTGAGACCTCTACATCCAAAGGTAGCTGCGCTGCGTTCACTTTAAGGTAATCTAAAGGATTTATGTAGACAGATTGAATCGTCTCCTTTCTTCCAAATACAATCTCGTCATGAGCAGGGTTGCCTATATTTTTTTCATTAAAAACCTTATTTTCATGCTCGTCCTCTTCTTCCTCCTTCAAGGCTCTGTTACTTTCCATTTCCTCCTCCAGTGGAGTGGACACGTTTTGGTTGACATGAGTATTGTTACCGATACCTTCGAAAGACAACAGATTGGGCGAATCACCCTCATCTGTCTTGATAAAATTTTGGAAATTAGCACCCTCATCTATATTAATATGCGCCATGCTATCATCCTGGTACATGGGAGATCCGTTCAGGAGGAAATCGTCCAAGAGCTGTGATTCCATTACGCTATTCGCGTGCAATTGAGATATATGAGGGTCGCTTCCAGGTGTTTCCGTTAAGAACTCACTGTTCTGCTGCATAACGAAATGTTCTGTTCGCCAAAATGACCTTCAATAAGTGCCTTTAAAAGCACAATAAGGGGGGGAAGCAGGATCTAGTCTTAACGACCCCAAGAACGACTGTTGATCAAGCGCCGCTGTCCTTTTAAAAGGCTTTCGGCGGCTGTATTTTCTGGTTTAGAGCTCACCCATTTGAAAATGTTGAGTTTTTTGTCATGATCCACGATATAAAAAGAAATACGACATTTCTAGGGTAACATCAGAATGCCCTTGCTTTTATTGTTAGGGTTATTTTCAAAAGTAGAATTTTAGAAATAAGTCCTAGCCTTTTTGGAACACTAACCCTGAGACAAAGTGCCAGATAAGATAAGATGGATTGGCAAATAAATGGGGAAAGATAAGCGAGGTAAGACTGATAAGAAGCATATGCGGTCTATTCATGTGCATTCGCATATATAAGTCAGTAACTGTCATCCAATCGCTCTTGATGCTTATCTTGTAAGGCAAAAAATCTTTGAAGCAAAGATATGGTGACAGTGGTGGCGGAGACATTGACGAAAGAGTCCTTCGAGGAGTATGGGACGATAATTTCGCCAGATGAAGAGATTTCAAGGATACAAAACCTTGAAAAAGGTGCAAACCAGGGAACAGCGATCAAATTGCTTCAAGTAAGCCAGGTAGAGAATAAATCTACCAGTAAAGTTCCCAATTGGAACCTATTCCGTTGCTTTCCACAGCCGCACCTGAATAGAGTATTCACTCAAGGCTCCAATCAGGGGATTTCTCATTCTATCAAAGTCCTCGAAAAGCATCCGTGTAGTACGCAGACATTTGTGCCTATGGGGAGAACGTCAGCGGAAGTAGCATACTTGGTAGTAGTCGCTAAAGAAATTGGAAATAAGCCAGACTTGTCTACGTTGAGGGCTTTTACATGTTTGGGCAATCAGGCCGTTACCTATGGCTTAGGTACCTGGCATGCGCCCATGATAGTACTTGGCAAGGAAGAACATTTGGATTTTTCAGTCTTAATCTACGAAAGTCTGGACCCTGACAGGCCCGAGAAGGACTGTGTGGAAGAACACTACAGCGATGGCGACGTTTGTATTATCATCTAATTCTGCGACTGTGGGCGAAGTAAATATGTAAATGTTCATGTATTAGTAATTTCATAGGTTTACGATTATCGACATAAAATCTCCGCTGAAAGTTGCGGTGCGATAGAATACTGCGGATTTTGGAAAATTGCGTTTGCTTTTCTTATCACATAAATTGAATTTCATAAGTTTTGGCTTATCTTGGATAAGGTACATCGTGAAAGTATCACAAAGATTGGATAGTTTCGTCAATTGGTGAAGCAATAAGTATAAAATGGGGACATTTACGCATGTAGTCTTAATTCTTCACTTTCTATGCAGTTGATATCACTTAGAGTATGTGTCATAGGCACGGTAAAGAGCACTGAACAATGGTGAAGATAAGCTTGGACAACACTGCTCTATACGCGGACATCGACACGACTCCTCAATTTGAACCTTCCAAAACTACTGTAGCTGATATTTTAACAAAAGATGCCTTAGAGTTCATTGTTTTGCTGCATAGAACTTTCAATTCAAGACGGAAACAGCTTTTAGCCAACAGAAGCACTTTACAATCAAAGTTAGACTCTGGTGAATACCGATTTGATTTCTTGCCGGAAACCGAACAAATCAGGAACGATCCTACATGGCAAGGTGCTATCCCAGCCCCTGGTTTGATCAACAGATCCAGCGAGATTACTGGGCCGCCATTGAGAAATATGTTAGTCAACGCTTTGAATGCTGAAGTAACGACATATATGACTGATTTCGAGGACTCTTCATCTCCAACTTGGGAGAACATGATTTACGGACAAGTTAATCTTTATGATGCCATTAGAAATCAAATCGATTTCAAGACACCAAGAAAGGAGTACAGGTTGAAGGATGACATTTCAAGACTGCCCACTTTAATTGTCAGACCTCGTGGCTGGCACATGGTGGAGAAGCACCTTTACATAGATGATGAACCGATTAGTGCTTCCATCTTCGATTTTGGTTTATATTTTTACCATAACGCTAAAGAGTTAGTTAAAATTGGTAAAGGACCTTATTTTTACTTACCAAAGATGGAGCACCATATGGAGGTAAAACTATGGAATGACATATTCTGTGTTGCACAAGATTTTATTGGAATGCCCCGCGGTACCATTAGGACCACTGTTCTGATTGAAACTTTGCCAGCGGCCTTCCAAATGGAGGAGATTATCTATCAAATAAGAGAACATTCAAGCGGTTTGAACTGTGGTCGTTGGGACTACATATTTTCGACCATTAAAAAACTGAGAAACTTGCCTGAACACGTTTTGCCAAATAGGGATCTAGTGACTATGACTTCACCTTTTATGGATGCTTATGTGAAAAGATTGATCAATACATGTCACCGTAGAGGGGTCCATGCGATGGGTGGTATGGCTGCCCAAATCCCCATAAAAGATGATCCAAAGGCTAATGAAGCTGCAATGAACAAAGTTCGTAATGACAAAATTAGAGAAATGAAGAATGGGCATGATGGGTCATGGGTAGCACACCCAGCATTGGCACCGATTTGTAATGAAGTTTTCAGTAACATGGGTACAGCAAATCAAATATATTTTGTCCCGGATGTACATGTTACATCATCTGATTTATTGAATACGAAGATTCAAGATGCTCAAGTCACTACTGAGGGAATCAGAGTAAACTTGGATATTGGCCTACAATATATGGAGGCTTGGTTAAGGGGATCTGGTTGTGTCCCAATTAATCATTTGATGGAAGATGCCGCTACTGCGGAAGTATCACGTTGTCAATTGTACCAGTGGGTTAAACATGGTGTTGTCTTAAGTGATACCGGTGACAAAGTAACTCCAGAATTGACCGCTAAGATATTAAATGAAGAGACTGCAAAATTGGCTTCAGCAAGTCCGCTGGGTGAAAAGAACAAGTTTGCCTTGGCAGCAAAGTATTTTTTGCCTGAAGTCACTGGTAAAATCTTTAGCGACTTCTTGACCACTTTATTGTATGATGAAATTATTAAGCCAAGTGCCAAACCAGTTGACTTAAGTAAATTATAGAATGTATACGTACATAACCTGACGAATATTCGAAGAATTTTAGGCGCTGTTTCAACGCATAATCCAATCAAATTTGAGCTGATAAGGCCTGATAAGGTATGACAAATTGAACTCATATTTTTTCTCCATGCCAGATCATATTTAAGCCTTTGAAGCGAGAATATGTAAGGAAACTGAATTACTAATTCTTACCTCAGGAAAATCAAAAGAACGAAGAAAAACTAGCTAAGCAAATTATCGAACGATGGAAACAAGAATACTTGTTGTGAATCCTAATAGTTCGAAGTCAATGACGGTGTCCTTGCGGGAAACCATTGAAAAGACTTTTTCAATGGAATCATGTAAAATCAGTTATTTCACAGGGCCAGAAACGTCGCCACCACAAATTGATGGGCAGGAAACAAGTATTAAAAGTATGGAGGCCTGCCTCCCCCTCTTAATTGATGACCAGGAGTCGGTATATTACTTTCAGAAATTCAACGGGATATTAATTGCCTGTTTTTCAGATCATCCTTTGGTAGCAAAGATAAAGGATAGAGCTGCTAAAGAAAAAGCAGATGTTTCTATTGTTGGGTTATTAGATAGTAGTATTAATTATTGCAATTTGGTTGGAAAGAAGTTCTCTATTATTACCTCAAATAAAGAATGGATTCCAATATTGAATAACTCTGTGGAATCGAAATTCTTGACAGGGAATACAGTCAACAAGAATTTATGGAAAGGTACGGTATCTACTGATTTACAGGTCCTCGACTTACATAGTCCAGAAAATTTCCAGCAGATAGCAGAAATTATACATCGCGAAAATATTAGAAAGCTTGATTCAGATATTGTAATATTAGGTTGTGCAGGATTCTCGGGATTGCAAAATAAACTGGCGAAAACATTCCAAAGGGATGGCACGCTGTTTCTGGACACGATTGAGATCGGCTTACAGATTCTAATCACTATGATAAGATTTGTCAACTCACAAAAATAAATAGAAATATGATTGTTTTTTATAGAGTGTAAATTTTAATGTTTTGTCGTGAAGAAGAAGAAGTAAAAAAGTAGCGTGGGGATAGCGAAATGAAAACATTCAATTATCAAAACAAAAACTTTTAACTACGTTTATACCTTTACTTTTAAAGTACCAAGAGTGCATTAGTTTAAAATATACAGTAGTTAAGTATTTATCAGTACCCCCAAACTCTTATTCTTTTCACTCCTCCATCTGGAATAATCGTTAATTTGACATGGGAGACTCTTATACTCTTACGTATTTCATACACATGTTCTTTGTCAGGCCCCGTCTTTGACTTACCAACTAGCTCTACCCATGTTCCTTCACCAGTGTTCTCACTTGATTCTGACTCCTTCAAGCAACCTTCCACGGTAATGAACTGAGGGAAGTTCCCCCTGAAGTGTGCCGTATCAACAATAATCTTCTCAATGAAAGAAGACTCCCTGCCCAGTTGAATTACCGCCCAATCAGTATGACCTGGTTGTCTCGACCTTTTGGTTTCCCAGCCGTCCGACATATCATGACCTCGTCCTGGCAGTAGCAAATTATCAACTGAACCGAAGTGTTGGTCAGAATACTTTAAAGCGACAGCACCATTGCAAACATAAGCCAAGTCAATTATATGATCCTTCGTTTTGAGTTCTGGAGGAACAACTCTTCCGTATAATCTAAATCTGGCGATTCCTCCATCGGGGTACATCTTCAGCTTGATGTGAGTAAACCTTTCTTTAGTAAGGCCGTTGCCTCTAACGAAAAGATGCCTTTGCGAAGGACCACACTCAAATTTCTCAACAATCTCAACCCAACGCGAGTCATCCTCCACTATATTACCTTCTTCGCCCTCGTCATAGAGCGCCTCTATTGATACAAATGGTGCATGATTACCATTGAAAAACGCAGTGTCAATTTCACCACCAATAATATGGGCAGCAGCGACTCCCATCTTGATGATAACCCAATCGTATTCCATCTCATTATGTCTTCGTGTTTCCCAGCCGTCGTACCATGCGCCTGAATGAACAAATCTGGTAGGATCCCTTATAGGAGCAGTTGGCTGAATTAAATTTTCAGCAGAAGCAAACCATTCATCTGAAAAAGAAACCACTTGACCACCTAACTTAGATCCTATAACATCTACTGCTTTGTTTTTTGAAATGATTATTGACTTGAATTCTGCCTCATCTGCCAAACTAAAAAACTTCATTTTTCTAAAGAAGAGACCGATTGGATACAATTAATTGTTTGATCGGCTTCATAATTTCCCCATATCATAGCAAAATGCACTTCCATTCCTTTATAGCATTTGATCTCAGAAAATGTGTCTATAATTTAGACTTTTCTTCCAGCTGAATTTCATTGTGGTTCCTGTGTTTTTATCTTATCGCTAATTCGAGTCAAAGATAAGATGTCGGAATTATCCGGAGTTCTGATAGGCTCAAACAAGCGCAAGTTTGGTAGGTTGATGACGGTTTAGCTAATCATCAGTACACTATTCAGACCGGAATGCATGTATGAAGCTGATAAATTTGATTAAGAAAGGTACATAAAAATACACAGAACGAATATTAAGGTGTTTTGAAGAAATTATCAATTCTCCTGATCACTACTGGTAAGAGAATAAATTGGGATTTTTATTTAGTAAACTATCTTTTCCTCGGTGCCATCATAGATACTGACTGTGTCATCGCAGAGGTCATCCCTACGTAACTCATTCTTCCAATCTTGCTCGAAGTCCTCAACATAAGCCCATTTTTGGAACCATCCTTTCTCTGTCAGAAAATTGGTTACGGGAGTACCAGGGACAGGAAAAAAGTAACATAATATGAGGTATATCACCGCACTAATAAAGAAACCTACCGGATAACCTAAATAGTATAACCTCATTGCACCCTCTGAAACTGTAATTTTTGGAGCTCCAACATCACCTATAAAACCTGGTAAATTTGGAGCGATACCGCAAATATACGCAACAAAGGCCCTCCAGTTGGCACCAAATTTGTTTCCAAACATGTAAAAGGAACCCTTCTGTGCCAGGAATAAATGTGTTAATTTCACATATCCTCTTCTTACTACGAAATAATCCGCGCAAATGACGCCAGCAATACTGGAAAGGAAAATTGCATAAGCACCCAAAGCGCTGGTGAACTTACTTGAACTGGCCATTAAGTTCCATGGACAGATACATAGAGCCATTGCCACACAGAATAAAGAACCTCTTCTAATATTAATATATCTTGGAAATAAAGCCGTCATATCAGCACCACATGCCAGAGAGTTGGCAGAAATGTTTGTACCCAGTTGAGCTAAGGCAAATACAAAAGAAATCAAGAACACACCAGCCCTAGTACCTCTGGTGTAAGTGGTCTCCAAAAATTGACCAAGTACATCCAGTGGTGACCAATAATTAACACCATATAAGTGATAACCGGCCGCAGTAACAATGATACCGATCAAACATGTTATGGCGAAGAACAATGGAATGGCAACCAATTGTGGCCACAAAGACGCTTGAGGGTTTTTGGCAAATCTACCGAAGTCAGGGGCGTTGATAATCAAAGCGGCAAAGTTAGCAACACAGGCCATTAGGGATCTAACGAATATCCATGAAAATTCGGAACCATGGGGTGAATAATCATTCAGCGTCCCCAACTCAATTTTACCGTGCGATTTCTTCAAAGCCCAGATTAAAAATCCAAAGGCTGCGAAGGGGATCAAAGCTGCTTTTACTGTGAATAAATGCCTGATTTTATGAGGAGCCACTAGGACAAATGGTATACTGACCACCCAAAATATAAAGAAACACATGAATTCAAAAGTAGTGCTATTTGGAGAACCAAAATGGTTTGGGATTCTATCTTCCAGATTCTTGCCAAAAATAGATTTTAACATCAGTGCCACGGGCGTAGCACCTAACCAGGCTTGCACGGCATACCATACTATAGCCATCACGACACGATTTATAATCGGCCACATAGAAAAGAATATACCAAATGAGGCCCTAACAGTAATAGGGAAAGATAAGTGATATGCGGAACCAAATCTCGAGTTCAATACTACGAAGATACCTGCAAAAGTGTAGCCGATCCAAACTGTAAGCCAACATTGCCACCAATTCAGACCTAGTTGTAGACCTGTACCAGCTATTTGCCATGTGTTGATATTGAAACAGTCTGCCAGCCAGAAATATAAGTAATTGAACCAGGACCAACACCTTCTTTCTTCTTCAACCGGTTTCAAGTCTCTGTTATACAAGAACGACTCTTTCAACGAAACATTCAAAGTTGTCTTGTCTAACACAATGAAATCGTAGTATATTTTACTCCAGATGGACTTTGTTTCGGGCAAAGGCACGACTTCGCTCTCCTCTATTGAGGAGTTGTCCACATACACATTAGTATTGATATTCTTGTTCTTGTTGAACTTCCCATTTTCCACATCTATAATATCATCTTCATTGTTTGTATATGACACAATAGATGTGGAGGGTTGAACACCTTTCCTCGAAGGATTACTGAAAATAGCACTTAGAGCGTCGTTAGCCATTCTCGTCTTTGTTGATGTTTTATATCACAAGATGTAGATGAATATAAAAGGTCAAAAAGGGAAACTAAAGTAACATATATATTCAAACTACTCATCAAGCTAATTATTTATACTTTTTTTTTCTTCCCCATGTTTTCCTAGCCTTCTATGCTCAACACTAGCAGATCAAGTTTCTCGATTACAAACTTGTTTCTCTGATACTCTACCTCTCTATGCTAATCATTGGACACAATTTTTAAAGGAACCTTATCGACGTGACAGCAAAGCGGTCAATCCATCCTATTATTCCTTCTCATCTCCCTGAAAAGGAAAACATCCTGGATCTTCAATTACACATACACATTCCTTATCGCAACTCGATTAGAGGCGCTATTTTGTATGCGACAGCGAGTAAGGATGGCCGGAAAAAAAGCGGGCGCATTTTCCCTGGCAGAAATTTTTCATTGATAAGAAAGTAATACCGATAAGAGATACCCTCGAGCCACATTAGACCCGAGAATTGCAGGAAAGAAAGAAACTGCATGTTTCGATTCTATTGTCCCTTACTGCGGATCATCGAATAGGCGCAAATGTGTTGATGGTGGACTGATGGAACTTTATCAGGAGAAGTGGTTCAAAATTGCGGTGCTTAATTATCTATATAGAGGAGGCATATCTCATCGAAGGGGACAATGATGAGGTAACGCAAAAGTGATGAGTTTCTACTGGTATCTTGTAATTGAAGGTACCCCTTTTTCTTTTAGCTATCTTTAATTAGGTTAGAAAAGTGTATATTTCGCAAAAACGTATAGGCAAAAAAAAAGTGAAATACTGCGAAGAACAAAGATGCCTATCAATGCCATCACCTCCGACCATGTCATTATCAATGGTGCAAATAAACCTGCGACTATTGTGTATTCGACCGAATCAGGCACGATTCTGGATGTTTTAGAAGGCTCCGTGGTTATGGAGAAAACTGAGATAACCAAATATGAAATACATACGCTGGAGAACGTATCTCCATGTACAATTCTGCCTGGACTTGTGGACTCTCATGTTCACTTGAACGAGCCCGGTAGGACTAGCTGGGAAGGATTCGAAACTGGAACTCAAGCTGCTATTAGTGGCGGGGTCACAACGGTGGTTGATATGCCGCTAAATGCTATTCCTCCCACAACAAATGTGGAGAATTTCCGAATTAAATTGGAAGCTGCTGAGGGCCAAATGTGGTGCGATGTTGGGTTTTGGGGTGGACTTGTACCACACAACTTGCCAGACTTAATTCCGCTTGTCAAAGCTGGCGTTCGCGGGTTCAAAGGATTCTTGCTTGATTCGGGTGTGGAAGAATTCCCTCCAATTGGCAAAGAATATATAGAAGAAGCCTTGAAGGTCTTAGCCGAGGAGGATACCATGATGATGTTTCATGCTGAGTTGCCCAAGGCACATGGGGACCAACAGCAACCCGAGCAAAGCCATCGTGAATATTCTTCGTTTTTGTCCTCGAGGCCGGATTCTTTCGAAATAGACGCCATCAATTTGATTCTCGAGTGCTTGAGAGCCAGAAATGGACCAGTTCCTCCTGTACATATAGTTCATCTGGCATCAATGAAAGCAATTCCCTTGATCAGAAAGGCACGTGCGTCAGGGCTACCAGTCACAACAGAGACTTGTTTCCACTATTTGTGTATTGCTGCAGAGCAGATCCCAGACGGAGCCACCTACTTTAAATGTTGTCCACCCATCCGCTCTGAGTCTAATCGCCAAGGCCTATGGGACGCTTTGCGTGAAGGTGTTATAGGCTCAGTAGTGAGCGACCATTCGCCATGCACCCCTGAGTTGAAGAACTTGCAAAAAGGTGACTTTTTCGATTCTTGGGGAGGAATCGCTTCCGTTGGACTGGGTTTGCCATTGATGTTTACCCAAGGCTGCTCTTTGGTCGATATCGTTACATGGTGCTGTAAAAATACATCCCATCAGGTAGGACTATCTCACCAAAAAGGCACTATAGCTCCCGGGTACGATGCTGATTTGGTGGTATTTGATACTGCAAGTGAACATAAAATAAGTAATTCAAGTGTCTACTTCAAAAACAAATTGACTGCCTACAACGGGATGACGGTCAAGGGCACAGTTTTGAAAACCATATTAAGAGGCCAGGTGGTATATACGAATGCCAACGGAGTCTCGAAAACACCATTGGGTCAAACTTTGCTTGATTCTAGACGTTAAACTAAAGTTGCAAATTTTTATTAAAGAAATTCTATAGAAATAAAAGAAACAAATTTATAAAAAGTTATTTACACACATACATATATTAACCACTCTTAGTTTGAGATGACACAACTTTTAATGATCTACAATATTCCATCTGGGTCTCCACGGCTGCAATTTTGAAATTTTCTTAGCGCTAAAAAAAAAAAAAATATAACTGAAAAAAAAAATTATACCTCAGCTCATCGAATGCATCTAATACAGGTATAACGCAGAGAAAGCAGTAAAAGCAGCAAGAAATTACAAGGAAGATGGCTGGAAATGCAAACTCAGCAGACGAGGAAGTTACCAGGATATTAGGAGGCATATATCTTGGCGGAATCCGTCCAATTATTGACCACAGACCATTGGGTGCAGAATTTAACATTACTCATATTCTTTCTGTTATCAAATTCCAAGTCATTCCAGAGTATCTAATAAGGAAAGGTTACACGCTAAAAAACATACCCATCGATGATGATGATGTGACTGATGTGCTGCAATACTTCGATGAAACGAACCGATTCATTGATCAATGCTTGTTCCCCAATGAAGTTGAGTATTCGCCCAGATTGGTAGATTTCAAGAAGAAACCACAACGTGGTGCTGTTTTTGCTCATTGTCAAGCAGGACTCTCGAGATCTGTAACCTTCATAGTAGCCTACCTAATGTATCGTTATGGATTGTCACTATCAATGGCTATGCACGCTGTCAAGAGGAAGAAACCGAGTGTTGAGCCAAACGAGAATTTCATGGAACAATTACATCTCTTTGAGAAAATGGGTGGAGATTTTGTCGATTTCGACAACCCCGCCTATAAGCAGTGGAAGCTGAAGCAATCTATCAAGTTAGATCCATCGGGCAGCGAATTGGTCTCCAATTCTGGAATGTTTAAAGATTCGGAGTCGTCGCAAGACTTGGATAAATTAACTGAAGCTGAGAAGAGCAAGGTCACCGCAGTGAGATGTAAGAAGTGCAGAACCAAATTGGCGTTATCTACATCTTTCATCGCGCATGACCCACCAAGTAAGGAATCATCAGAGGGACACTTCATCAAGAGGGCCGCCAACTCCCATCGTATTATTGATATTCAAGAGTCACAAGCAAATTGCTCTCATTTTTTCATCGAACCTTTAAAATGGATGCAACCTGAACTACAAGGCAAGCAAGAGTTAGAAGGGAAGTTTTCATGTCCAGGCTGTTCAAGTAAAGTTGGCGGTTACAACTGGAAAGGATCTAGGTGCAGTTGTGGTAAGTGGGTCATCCCCGCTATCCACCTGCAAACTAGTAAAGTGGATCAATTTCCCTTACAATCCACTGCTTTGCCCAACATGGTTAATTTTGAATCCGAGAAAGTAAATAGATAACTTAGATATAATCAGCAAATATAACTACCACTAAGCACTTTTGGTGCACTTGTGTATGTATACATCTTAACAGATAGATGGATTTTGGTGCTGAGGAGAGCATTTTTCTAATCTTGACCTCGTTGCTGCCTGGCACGTCTCTCCATTAATTCATCTAAACTAGTTATCCTCTCCCTAGTCCAATTCCTCCAATTACTCGCTAGATCAGGTGTAATCCCACCATAAGAAGTCGGCTCTTGGCTGTATTCGCTATTATAATCATGCTCTCTTCCCACCTCATCTTCAAAATCCGGATTCATGTCCAGTTCTACCTTTGAATCTTCTCCGTCGTTATCACTGTCAATATCATATGGGTTTCTATCTAAATGATGAGCCTCTTCCACGAACTGTTGTAGGGAGCGTGACAGTGAAGTGGGTCTCATTAATAAGTCATCCGGCACAATTCTCTCTCTCTGAACTTCTATACCTTCCACACCTTCCCCCGGCACTTCTCCCTCCTCATTATCATCCTCATCTACAACATGATCGAACTCTGCATCATAATCGTATGATATTTCATCCTCCTCTGATACTTCTTCATTTTGCGAATTATTAGCACTGTTATTTGCAAGTATGGCCATACTGTCATTTGGCATGCTATGCAATCCTGTAACACCCTCACCAGTATCATCTTCATTTTCCTGTAGAATATGAGGCAGTATCACGCGTCCTATAGAGCCATTGTTTCTTGGATCCTCTTCTCTAGAATCGTGCTGCCTGAAGTCTTCCTCATTGTTCCCTTCCGCGTTTTGAGCTCGTGCTCGAGACCTTAGCATTTCTAATTCGTACATAGTTTTATTAATGCCTATTGGTTTGAATCTATTCCATCCTAGTTTGCGTATTTTGGGTAATCTACTTTTGTATTGTTCTGACAGCATTAGAAATTCGTCTAATTTGCCGTCTAGTAACTGACTGGTTGACGTAGGATAGTAAGGAAATTCATTGAACACATTATACGCTGACAATGATGGAATGTATTTTACAACTCTGGATTTCTTCCTTCTTATAAATCTGTCGAGCGAATCATCTTCATAATCATCTATGCCATTTACATGCTGGTTCTTCTTACTCCGGAGATCTCTCATGTTATATCTCTCATGCTTGGCTCCTGCCGAATTTTGATCCTTTCTTATATCATTGAATAATGATATATCCCTCAACGCTCTTGCCATTGCTTTGTCTTCTCTTCGCCGCTGTTTATGGTTGTCGGTATTCTGATGTGGCGTAGCACAGTTGAACTATTTTACGCATCCTCTAATTTACATCTTATGTGATATAATGAGCAGGGAAAAAGTAACAACAAGGAAAGACAAGTCATACATAAAAGGTGTAAGGAAAAATGTTTATGGCAAGACAAGTGTTAAGAAATGGTCTATTTTTAAGAAGCCTTGCTCCCATAAAGATAACCGCTAGAACTGTTGCATCAGCAAATGCGGGCATTAAGAGAAAGTCAAGATTTGATAAAACAATGATCAAACCTTTACTTTTGGTAATGATATTTGGGTCGATATTAAACGCAGTAATAGCCGAGAAAAGGAACACTATTGATATGGAAAGGAAATATAAGCTAAAACTTGATAAATTGAAAGAGCTGATACGGAGGGTTCATGATAATAATGGAAAGGTAGACTTCGACGCAGATGATGAATTGAAACTTGTGAATTTGCGTTTAGGAATCGTCGGCAAGAACGCAACTGGGATGAAGGAAGATGAGACTGATATTGTGGTTCCTAAGGAAGAGTCATTGGAAGAGATCTGGCAAAGTATAATAGACGAGGCAAAAAAAGAAGTAATCGAAAAAACTCCAGATGCTGGCGTTAAGAACAAAGAAGGGATTGTCACTGATTTGAATGTTCTAAAAGATTTAGAAAAGTCGAAAAAAGAAGATGAAAAGGTTTACCTAAGTGGTGATGTCCATATGATGATGAACCAACCAGGTGATTTGAATGAAATCGCCAAAGAACATGATAAAATCCCAAAATTTCTATAGTAGGCTCTATGCATCCGAATATACCACATGTAAATATAACGCAAGCGAATAAATAATTTTACATTCACCACTCAGTAACCTTGGTCCTGCAGAAGATATTTCTATATAGTTATTACCGTATTCCATTTTTACTTATGTGCTATTATTTATATTACAGAGGGGTTTCCCTTGTGTTAATTGTTACATTTTTATCATCATTCATTTTTATAGTTTGGTTACCAGTTGCGCTTGTTTCCTGGTTCGAGTTTGGATTATCGTCCTTGAATTCCGTTGATGATTCCTCGTTGGCGGTTCTTTCTCTTCCTGCAGTTTTTTCATCTGCAGCGTCACCTGACTCTTGTCTGGTTTCGTTAATTGAGGTCAAGGGAGAAGCATTCATTTGTGTATTAGAGTTGACATTTGTGCTGGAATTGACTCTTGGTGAAGATGTATTAGAGGGGGGGTGTCTGCTCATATGAGAGGGCGTAACATTTGGTGAAGATTGTGAAGTTTTTTTAGAAGACTTATTTGGCGCAAATGGTAAAGGCGTGTTGTTGCTGTTATTATTAGCACTATTTATGGCTGGACTTCCCTGCGATTCTAGTTGTGTTTGTCTGGAAGTGGGATTTACTGGCGTTGTTGTACTGGTCGTACCGTTGGGAAAGGAGTTTAGTTGTTGCAAGATTTCCTGGGGCAGATTCTTCCACTGGTTTAAAGGAGATCCTTGCTCGGTCATGGCAGGTGATCCCACGTTAAATTGTATTGGGATTTGCGATTGTACACCTGACCTTTGTGGGTTAACGGAATTGATGTTAGAGTTAGGGCTCACAACCACCGGTTCATCGGTTAGAAGACCAGGAATTTGTGCAAATAGTAAATGCATATTATTCAAAGCATTCGATAGTTTATCAAAGTATTTGGAACCTATCTTCAATACCCAGGTATAATTTCTAACATAATCTCTGAAAATCATAGCCTCTTCCTTCGTAGCTGAAGTCACATACAGCAGGGCAGCAAATGTTCCAATTAGCATCAGATTTCCAGTTGAGCAGTTATACCAAAAAGCATTAATATGTTCGTTTTTTAGATCTCTTATAAATTCAATTGCTGCTACAAGCCTGGTTCTTGCAGCAGTCCTGCATACTTGAACCAGTTCCTTTGGAGTTTGAGGATTCAAGGCACAGATAATTTTCCTATGTAACGTAATTTCCGTGGCAAAATAAGCTAGAGTTAAAGTTGAATTTGAGTTCAATTTTTGTGGAGTGGCATAACTCATTGACAAATTCTTGGGTAGGGAATGGTACCATTCTCTTAATTTCAGTTGCAACGGCTTTGCCAGTTTCAATACCTGTTCAATGCTTTTGTTTATTGTCATGGATCCCTGAGTGTAAAATGTGTCCATGATTTCCCCAAGAATTATACTCAAGGAAACCATTTGTTGAAACATAAGCGTTCCATTCTTGAAATCTTCTAAAGTGGGGTTTATATTAAATATGGGCAAGTTACCAAATGCTATCTGATGGTTTTTCACATCATTTGATGACGAGGGTGAAGACCCCGACTGGTCATTTTGCAAGGAATTTAAAATAGTTGGCGAATTCAAAGGAAAATCATCAAAGTTTAATAGCTTGATCATCCAGTTCCTACCTAAAATTAAATGGGATTGTCTACCTTCGTTTAATGCGCACCATTTATCCATCAACCAAACTGCCCACGCTAATCTCTTTCTCAAATCTTTTTCCCATTTGGGAAGTTTCCAATCATTACATTCAACCCCGAGCCCCAATTCCTCTGCAAGGGCCACTACGCTGGAGCAGAGGACCCAGTTGTTATGACATTCACTACGGCATTGCAAAATCAAAAGGCCTGTTTGTATAATGCTCAATTTTGGCCTTCCAACTCGAGCATAAAATGTTTCCAATGCGATATTGTTTAGTTGAGCAGTTACATCGGGTTTAGGGAACCCCAAAAGTGCAGGATGAAAATCCCAATATTGTAATGCCAGTGAGTAAATGGATGCGAGTAAAGGCGCAGTGAGTTCTCTATAAGATCTAGAATACTTTTCCAAAAATACACGTTCGTGTAAAATTGGAAGAAAAGGATGAATCAATTTGAAGAAAATCTCTACTAAAAGGTGACCGTGCGGATGTACCAGATTTTCGACCAAATCAACTTCGTATTCTTGCTTACTATGAAGGGTCGTGTCAAAATCGTCCTGAACAATAAACTGTGCGGTAGGAGACACCTTTCTTAATGATAAAGTTTTTGATAGCTGTATTTGGTCAACGTTATCTAGTCTTACATGCTTGGTCAAGTTCAAATCGAAAACTGAGGCCGGACCGACGAAAAAAGAAGATCTGGGGTATTGTATACGCTGTTGTTGCTGTTGCTGTTGCTGCTGCTGTTGATGTCTATAGAGCATGCTACTGGGTAAGCGATTCGAATAGTCTTCAAAATTTTTCATTCGTTTGGAGTTTGAAGAGGTTGGCATGTTATTGTTTGCCCCAGAGGACGTTCTTTTCAAATAATTTGGAGCAATACTGAAGGTGCATTTAGTTCTTGACGTTTCACATTCGAGACAGTTGCCTAGGTCGGGAAAATAGTTGCACTTTGTTTTCTTTAATCTACATTGATTGCAAGATCCCATCAGATTACCGGGACTAGATATGTCATTATTGTTGTTATTATTGTTGCTATTACTGCCATTATGATCTGCGCTGCTACTAACATTGTCATCAAAGGCTATTGCATTATCACTCTTGGAGAGTAAACTTTGATAATGGTGCAAAAGGGTATCCAGGCTCTGTTGTTGCTGCTGTTGTTGCTGCTGCTGCTGCTGTTGCTGTTGCTGTTGTGATCCTCCTTTCTCCCTCAGTATATTAGGATGGTCGTTTGCCAAATGTTGCAGAATGGTAGTATAGTTATCATTAAAATTCAGTATATCATGGTTACTGTTATTATTGCTGTTGTTGCTATTGACATTATTATTCGTGGACGAATTTTTAGTGCTTGCCTTCACGCTCTTCGTAGGCGATGCGGCATTATCAGCTGGTGATTGGTGAGGGTCCATTTGATAGTATGGCTGCCTGTCGTTCTGCCGCTCGTCTAAACAGGCCAAGAGTTTTTAAGATCTACACTATTATTTGAAAATGATTCTTATCATCTATTATTTTCAATCACCATGTACGATTGTTATGTTTCATATAATACCCATCGCGATGGATATTATATGAGTATTATTAGCTCGAATCTTGGACTGCTTCTGCTCTACCTATACACTGATTGTACAATTCTATATGCTTATGCAGCTTAGATCATTTTTATTCGAGAAGTTAAACCTAGCGGTCTCAATTACCGACACATATGCCTTTTCAAGATATCGAGTTAATAAGCGACGGTATCACCTTATAAAAAATGACACAAATCATCTCCGTTGAATTGTCTACATCTCTATGGGAGCTTCTTTTTCAATAATGCTCAAAGCGTGTTCTAAGACAATATTTTGTTTTCAGCGTGGACCGAATGGTTATGGTTATATAATTAAACAAGTTAAAGACCATAAGCACAAATACAAAGTACGTAAACATCGTTCCAAAAAAACTTGGCGAACTACTCGCCCCCCAGCAGAGCACTCAACCCCAACATACCTAACAATGCAAACTTGGCATATTTGTTCTCGCTAATCCAAATCGTAATGTACCCTAGTTGTGGAAAGTAGCCCTTGACGGTCCCTACAATCTCCTTTGACTTGTTCAAGTAAATTTTCTTATTAGCATATAGTGAAATATCATTGCCGGCGTTATTGTCACCTTTGGTCAGGAGGAATTGCTTGTCCGCGTGATTGTTATGTTGCCTCAAAACTCTATGCACAATGGGGATTTGTTTCCCCTCGACCTCATACACCACGACATCACCTACTTGGTTGAAAGTATTTCTATTCCATAGGAAAAGGATATCACCCCTTTGGAAAGCTGGTTCCATGGAGCCTGAAAGCACCACCACGATCGGAGAAGCGCTATTAGTAGCAATGGCTAAGCCTTGCCAGAACATGTAAGCAGATGCAAACAAAAAGCAAACGTTCAATAGTTTCTGCAATTCAAATCTTAGATTCATCTTGTGCTAACTCCCTTGGGGTTTACTTTCCGGTATATTTCTGTAGTATATTGTTTCTGCACCATTTATTTCCTTGGAGATTATTTTTTTGAAATCGCTTTTGCCAATGGAAAAAAGTATACGTATGGTAATAATAATAAGAGCAACAGCGCTCTCTGAAATAGAAGATACCAGCAACTTCGTGGTCTTGGAAGTCTTGGAGCTGACAGAGAATGACATTGTTGTGCAGGTGTGTCACATAAGATCTGGACAAAACCAACAGCTACTGAAAGAACGGCCCTCACTGAGAATAAAGTCAATAGTAGCTTTTTTTTACGTACTTTCTATTTACATGCTATATAAGAGGATTATATCTTGGCGCCTTTGAGAAACTTTGAGGAACCGGCCTGAAAATGTTGTAGATTGAGCTTTTCTTGCTTAACGTAGTCGTTGAATTGCTTTAGGACACCTGAGTCCAACCTACCATTATCCTTCATCACAATATCAGCGAGGTTGCTATACGTACGAAGAACTTTACTCGACTCCATAGTAGCGAGAAACACCTCTGTCATATCAGATGCATCTTTTCCTGTGTCCAGGGAAAGACAATCCTTCAGGGAGAAGTTTAGGCCCGTTGTCGAGGATAGTATGGGGAATTTAAGTTTCCAGCCTTTATCCAAATGAAGACACATTAGCGGGTCGATGTCATTATCGAAGGCGGATCGCAGTAATCGCTTGGTGACAACCTCCTTTATAGTGGCACGTACCACCGGATCGTACATCTGATATTCTCGAGGTACAGAAATGGAAGGGTTTTCCTTTAATGAGACTCTTATGGGAGTCAATTCGCACCAGAAGGTGTCAATGAATTCAGGATTGCAGACAGCTGCAAGCAAACGAGCTTTTTCATTGGTAGAAGTTACGTACACTCCTTGGCATTTCGCGTATAGTAGGTGTTCTAGGATGTTTGATTGCAGTTTACAATTAAAATCCACCAGATCTGATCGCTCTCTTTCTATAGAAACAAGATTCGTCATATTAGGAGATACACCAAGAATCGATATGATCTTTTCAGTTGCAAAAAGTGTATCAACAGGTAGTAAACTAATATTCTGTCTTCTGTCAGTTGCAAATGTACTGTCAAAGGGTATTTTTTGCCAATCGACCAAGCTAGTGTTAAACTTATCATCAACGGTCATCTTGCAATAAGAAAATGAGTCGTTTGTCAGGAAAACACTAAACAAGTTGACTTTGCCATCTTCAACGAGACGACCCCTCAACTGCTCGAAAATGCCACATCGAGAGACCAAAAAGTTTCTCAATGGCGTCTTTTTAGTGTCATACCATTCTTTTTTACTACCTAGGATCATCGACAATGATTTTAGAGTTTTAAAATTTGCTTTGCGGCAATACAAATCTATAGCCGGGATCACCGACCTTGTTAAATTTTTCGGAGACATCTTTAGAGTAACCACAGATATTCAATACCAACCTATACTTCCATTGCTGCTTGTCTCACATCTTAACTTCGCCGTTTAGCGAGTTTTCATAATTTTTCACTTACCAGCACTTTTTTCATTTTTCCCTTTTCCGTTGTTGAAACGGATCAAAGTTTGGAATAATAAGGATACAAAACGCCAAAAGAATGCGAACTTTCAAGCGTGAAAAAGTATCGAAAGACATTCATTCAAGAGATCCTAACGTGATTATCGTAAATAGCTGGAATTATAGATATTTACAATGACATAGATCATTTTTCTTCGACGTAATTACGGCCTAATGTCGAGACAAGAATAATATGACGCTGATCTGTGTTTTGACAAGAATATGAATGATCTTAAGAAAAGGCTTCGCTGAATCAATTGGAAGACAGCGTCTTCAATTGTCCTACTAAATTCTTTACGGATGACATCTGGGTCTGGGGAGATCATGCAAAAAAATAAGACATCATTTATAACTTTCAACCTTCCGCTCACAGGACAAATTCTCGAAGACGCTACGAAAAGATGCTGAGCTTGATCATAATTCTTCAGGCCCCCAATTCAAGAATACAATTACTTAGCGTGGGTGCTTCTGCTCAGTCTTCGTTTCCTATCTCCACATACGAATTACTCGCTTGTTACTAATTCGAATAATTTACTGCTGTAAGGAGTCGTACCGCCAACTAAATCTGAATAACAATTTGGCTGCTAGAAGTCAAAAAGTAGGCGCTGCAATGATTATGTGGTATGATCAGATTGTGTCGCAACATTCAGCGGGGTTTTGACTCAATGGGACCGCTGCTAATAAAGTGTTTAACTAGCGAATTTTGGAACACACCCGTTGACAAAAGTATAAGGAGTCTCTTTCCGTGAGTTCCCCTCTTCCTCTCACTGCACTTCAACTATGCCTTATAGCAACCAAGAAGCTAGAAAATGCCAACTATTAAAAAGATAACCTCTTTGGAATTAAATAAAACGGAGATTATCTTGGGATCTATTTCACAAATTTACGGCTAATTGGAATGAACAGCGCCAAGTAGCACTGGACAAACTGCAGAGAGTATTAGAACTTGCTTTATTCCGTATACCGTACTTTATATGGTCGTCAGTTTTACCACTTCGGTACGCAAATGAAAATAAAAAGCTCATTCACAACTTAGACACAATTTCGCCGTTTACAAGTAGCTGAAAAGTCCATCTATCGAATTATGAATGATACTATTTTAAATATCGTCGTTACTGCACTCGTTTTCCACGTTCTTTTTATCCACACATCCGATGTTTTATTTACAGTTGAGCATCTCAGGGCCAGCGACAAATATAAACATATTATACTCAAAATGAAGCTCGTTGAAAAGAGAATATTTCTTAACCTCTTTTACAGTGCTTTCAACACCTTTTCACCTGTGTGCCATGTCAGATTAAGGATGCTCAACTTTTCGAATTATTATTACAAATTTCAAAGAAATTACTAGTCCTTTTTGTCCCCTAATGTATCCCTCATTTCATACCGTCGTTTTGGGGTTCCAACTACGTATAGCTTTCAAGTGTGGTTTTACGGTAAGAACAACCCCCCATCGGTTGGTGCGGAATACTTTCCTATTCTCATCGAGAGCCGAGCCATACACCTAAGGTGGACAGAAAGCTAAAATTCCAAAACAGAAAAATCTAACATCTTTGCTCCCTTACAAGTAGGAACGCTGGCGTATCAACCCGTCTCCAGATTTGCCCAGCATTTCTGTAGAACACCCAATGCGAATGAAGACTAATGAATATTGTAAAGACAAAAAATAGGAAAAGTTTAATTAGTGATGGTTCTCACCACCCCAAAACGGTCACTTGCATGCATTGAGGACATGCACCTGCAGTACTTGTTTTTCTCGAATGTTTTTACCATCTCTTTTTTCCTTATCTGAGCTACTGACGCAGACGGACATTGTTTCATATTTCGAAAGCTGTGCGGGAAAACGGATCCTAACACGAATGTGAATGCGCTAATCAATATTTCCACCACATGAAACCTGCTACTTTTTCAGTCCTCTTCGTATGCATTTCCCAAAATTCATTCGTAGCCTTGTCAACTTAGACTCAGTTCCACGGCGTGCAGGACGGGGTATTATGAATAAAAGGATCCACGGGTGAGATTTGTTCTGTGTTTTAGGTATGGAGTTTTGTACCACAAAACTTTAGGAATACCGGATTTTGTGCCTACGCCAGCCCCAGAGTATGTTCTCACAGCTGTAATTCCTAGTGATCTTTTCCTGGCTCCAATAGGAACGCCGGTAGGCAAATTAAACTTTCGCGGCAGGAAAAAAAAGGCTTTTTCTTTTTTGCCTTTCAGTTTCTCGGAATGTGGCATCACATAAGCATAATCCTTTTTGGGTGTGCCTGGAAAGTTCAAATTAAGGTTTTTTTCTTCTGTTTTCTTGACAAGAGAATGTCGCCCAAAGAGTTTCGGCCGTTATTTTCCTATCGAAGTGGGTCCTTTTTGTCTTTAGTCCTTCTCTGGGGCTAGCGATCACTGCAAAATTAGGCTTCACTGGTACGAGTTAACTTTTTTTCTTTTTTTTTTGTCATCCTTTTCTTTGGGGCTAAGAATGGACTTCCCTTTTCTTTTTCTTTGTTGCAGCAGTGGCTTCAAAGAACTGCTGATTGCTCAAGGCAATCAGTCCGAGCGTTTAGAAGGTGATTGTAGGCAGAAATTAACTTTGCGGTAAAAGAATGACATTCTTTCTTAAAAGAAAAATTAGCTTTTTTTTGTCAGGCATTGCACAAACTTTTTTATTTCTGCCTATACTCTTAAACAGATCAGTCATTCATGTTGTCTTTTTAACGGTCGTACTGGGACATCGCATGCCTTGGGATTCCGTAATTAGGTGCAACAATACGGGCACAACTCATTCTGCGCTATCTTCACGGACAGAACTTCTATTGCCTATCGGTGGTGTGATTAACAATTGGAAGCGCAGAGCTTGGAATGGATTTTCAATTCAATAGATTTGGAGGTATTCGTTTGTTTACTAATATTTACTTTGAGGACATTGCCCAACCCTAAAAGTGCCTGTTCCAGAATAGAATAACATTATGATACGTTTTCTTGACCGCTGAGCAATTTAAAGCAATTATTAGGGTACGATTGTTTCTAGAGAAATGTGGGTCATCTTTTTAGGTCCGTTCTCTTCTGATGAGGTAACCTTTACAAAAATGTCATAGAGTTACCAATTGGGATTCAAGGCATCATCGCAATATACTTCGTTCTTTTACGGAGAAATTAAGCTCTTTCTACTTTGAATTAACTGTTAGACTTGTCTTATCTGAGGAATGTCCGTGTTCAAATTAAATAAAAATTTAGGGCAGTTTTATTTACCTTAACAAATATGTTCAAGCATGTACGTTACTGCGCTCTCTTCTAGTTCAAGAACGGATAACTCATAGACTTACCAGTACAAGTTGTTGAAGGGTTCCCAATTGATAAAAGAGGATCTTTTGCTTCCTAAAATAAACGTATAAAAAGCACCCTATTCATCAGTTATACTCCCTCATCATGTTGTGGTTCTAATTAAGAATATACTTTTGTAGGCCTCAAAAATCCATATACGCACACTATGCAAAGACCATTTCTACTCGCTTATTTGGTCCTTTCGCTTCTATTTAACTCAGCTTTGGGTTTTCCAACTGCACTAGTTCCTAGAGGATCCTCCGAAGGAACTAGCTGTAATTCTATCGTTAATGGCTGTCCCAACTTAGACTTCAATTGGCACATGAACCAACAAACTATCATGCAGTATACTTTGGATGTGACTTCCGTTTCTTGGGTTCAAGACAACACATACCAAATCACTATTCATGTCAAAGGTAAAGAAAACATTGACCTAAAATATCTATGGTCTTTGAAAATCATTGGTGTCACTGGTCCAAAAGGTACCGTCCAACTATACGGTTACAACGAAAATACCTATTTGATTGACAACCCAACTGATTTCACAGCCACTTTTGAAGTCTATGCCACACAAGATGTCAACAGCTGTCAGGTGTGGATGCCTAACTTCCAAATTCAATTTGAGTATTTGCAAGGTAGTGCCGCTCAATATGCAAGCTCTTGGAAATGGGGAACTACATCTTTTGATTTGTCTACTGGTTGTAACAACTATGACAATCAAGGCCACTCTCAAACAGATTTCCCAGGCTTCTATTGGAACATAGATTGTGACAACAATTGTGGCGGTACGAAGTCATCTACCACTACATCAACTAGTACTTCCGAGTCATCTACCACTACATCTAGCACTTCCGAGTCATCTACCACTACATCAACTACCACTTCAGAATCATCTACATCATCATCAACCACCGCTCCTGCTACACCAACCACTACCTCATGCAGTAAGGAAAAGCCTACACCTCCTCATCACGACACCACTCCATGTACAAAGAAGAAAACCACCACATCTAAGACATGCACTAAGAAGACTACTACTCCAGTACCAACCCCATCAAGCTCTACTACTGAAAGTTCTTCTACTCCAGTAACCAGCTCCACCACTGAAAGCTCTTCTGCTCCAGTACCAACTCCATCCAGCTCTACTACTGAAAGCTCTTCTGCTCCAGTACCAACTCCATCCAGCTGTACTACTGAAAGCTCTTCTGCTCCAGTACCAACTCCATCAAGCTCTACTACTGAA
>ERZ794947.106-NODE-106-length-40577-cov-129.304773_pt1 | contig 40577 bp, 18 predicted proteins | sample MGYA00511908_ERZ794947 | MGnify/ENA primary metagenome ERZ794947 (study PRJEB30137, sample SAMN04331400) | food metagenome | isolation source: control ferment replicate 2c | study: EMG produced TPA metagenomics assembly of the Comparison of meta-barcoding and...
ACTAGTAACGTAAATACTAGTTAGTAGATGATAGTTGATTTTTATTCCAACAATAATACATATTAATACTATATACATAAGATCAAAGATGAAACTTGCTTCTTATTCCAGCAAGATTCTATATGCCATGATATACGACGAATAATATTTTGTGAATCAAGTTGATACTCCAAGGTTATGTTCTAATCTATGTTCTGTGGGTTCTTTATTTTTTGAATAACAACAAATAGTAAGCGCAAGTGGTTTAGTGGTAAAATCCAACGTTGCCATCGTTGGGCCCCCGGTTCGATTCCGGGCTTGCGCAGCTTTATTTTTTTAATCCATTCATTTCATGAGCAACTGTCAACTAATTCCAATACGAAGAGCCTAATTCTTTGATAGTTCCTTTTCTTTTCTAGTTTAGATTTCAGAAAGCGTAAACAACAATTTTAATCATCGTATTCAAATTTACATCGAACACGTTCATGATTAGCATGGAGTGTAATCATCATCAAAAAAAAAAAAAAGAGGAGTGATAATGGCAATTAAGACAATTTTTTATATAACAGTAAGAATTGATATTGAAACCAAATTGTGCTTAACAAAAAAAACTAGGTCGAATGGATATTTTTCTTAATCCAACCGTACCGCTGTGTACAAATGAGGCAAAAGAGGTAAAATGTTTGAGAAAAGATTCCTTTCTTCAGCAATCCTTTTCTTGCATTAAATACATGTTCCTTGAGAAAACTTTTGATGTTTAATGTGTAAATATCTCATTAATTTCAGAATTTTCAGTGTTTGTTGTTTGTAAAATCAGTCATTTCAAAGATCCGCTTGGGGCGACAACTTAGTCATCATGTTAATGAGATACCAACAAAAAACTGTACTTGTAAGTTGTCTTTATCATCTCTAAAGGAACAATAATGCAGAAGAGAAAAAAGTAAAGAAAGTAATACACAAACATCCCCCTCTTGGCTTTATAAGCATACGCAAACAGTATAGTTCGAAAAAAAAAGTATTAGTACGATCTATTTTTGTTTGTCAGGAACTCCTGTTCCTTAACACATTCTATAGAAATATCTATATGTTACCATCCACGTACAGGTTGAAGCGCTTGGTATTTAAGATGAATAAGTATATTCTACGGTTAAATTTGAATAGAACCTCTGTTCTTTAAATACTCAAGAAAAATTTTCCATGCAAAAAAAAGACTACGCGAGGTGGAAAGTTAGGGCTTGAACCTATAATTGAAAGAGAAAGGGAACGTATGGGAAACTGAAAGCGAGTTCTAACTAAGCAAAAGAGAACGTTGTAAACTAGTCCAGAAATACGCAGAGAAGATAATTTAAGTGTTTATGAAAGATGTTGGTGCTAGGGTCTCTTAGATCGGCGCTGTCGTGCAGTTCCACAGCATCGCTTATTAGTAAGAGAAACCCTTGTTATCCATACGGTATACTCTGTCGAACTCTATCTCAGAGTGTTAAATTGTGGCAAGAGAATACTTCAAAAGATGACTCCAGTTTGAACATTACTCCACGATTACTAAAGATTATACCTAACGATACTGATATCGTGACTCTTGAGAAGCAGGATGAATTGATTAAAAGACGTCGTAAACTTTCGAAAGAAGTGACCCAGATGAAGAGGCTAAAACCCGTCTCACCTGGTTTGAGATGGTACCGTTCCCCCATTTATCCATATTTGTACAAAGGTCGTCCGGTTAGAGCCCTAACTGTTGTTCGAAAGAAGCACGGTGGTAGAAATAATTCAGGAAAAATCACTGTCCGTCACCAAGGTGGTGGCCATAGAAATAGAACGAGGCTGATAGACTTTAACAGATGGGAAGGTGGTGCACAAACGGTGCAAAGGATTGAGTACGATCCGGGTAGATCCTCTCATATCGCCCTATTGAAGCATAATACTACCGGCGAATTGTCTTATATTATTGCTTGTGATGGGTTACGCCCAGGCGATGTGGTCGAATCCTTCAGAAGAGGTATTCCTCAAACTTTACTGAATGAAATGGGCGGGAAAGTAGACCCTGCTATCTTAAGTGTTAAGACTACGCAAAGAGGCAACTGTCTACCTATTTCCATGATCCCCATAGGTACTATTATTCACAACGTTGGCATAACACCCGTTGGACCTGGAAAATTCTGTCGCTCTGCTGGTACATATGCCAGAGTCCTTGCGAAATTACCTGAAAAAAAGAAAGCTATTGTTAGATTACAAAGCGGTGAACATCGTTATGTGTCTTTAGAGGCTGTCGCTACCATTGGCGTGGTCTCCAATATTGACCATCAAAACAGATCTCTTGGTAAAGCCGGCAGATCAAGATGGTTAGGGATAAGACCCACTGTTAGAGGTGTTGCCATGAATAAATGTGACCATCCTCACGGTGGTGGCCGTGGTAAATCCAAGTCTAATAAATTATCAATGTCTCCATGGGGACAACTGGCAAAGGGGTACAAGACTAGAAGGGGTAAAAATCAAAATAGAATGAAAGTAAAAGACAGACCAAGAGGCAAAGATGCAAGATTATAAATAGGCTAATTTTAGTAGAAAAGAAGCAACATAGGGACCTTTTCTTCGTTGTTCTGGTTACATTTATCTGTACTATATAATTTTGCACAGCCTGTAGACAATGCCGCTTGTCCATAATCATGTAAATATAAATATTGAAACTTTTCACTTGTTTAAAATTTATGGTAAACCACTTTAATACTTTTTTCTTTTTAGGTACAATATTTACGTTTTGATACTGTCCATCAGATTTTAGTCACCTAACATCTAAGTTAAGGAAGTAAGAGATTCAGACTCCGGTAAGAAAAAAAAAAAAAAGAAAAAAAAAAAAACAAACTCTGAAATGAAAGCATTAGAAGAAAAAGTTATATCTCATGTACAATTTGAGCAAATTTGGACCGATATGATTTGAGGTTGTATGATAAGAAGTGCTATTTATGATTGTTTAAAAAGATGTTATTTTATTAAACAATTATACAAAATATCCTTTTTTTTAATAATGGCTTACATATTTTTGAAAAGGGTCTTGTTCTGCCTGAAACTTCAGAATATAACATCGTCTTCTTGATCAGCAACCAATGTTTCACCTTGAGGTTCCTCATCAGCAGCTACTTCTGAAGCATCTTGTTCTGCTCTATCTCTCTTCAATTTCATCTCAGCATCCAATTTTGCAGTCTCATTTTGCTTCTTTTCTTGGACCTTTTTCAATCTATAAAATTCTTCTCTGTCCAACTCATCCAACTCACTGTTAATGTAAGCAATTGTGTTTTCAGTTCTTGGGATAATAACGTGTTCGATAGCATTAACCCTTCTGTTCGTCACTTTAATCACTTCATCCAAAATAATAAATGCAGTCTGTAAAGAGGCTAATTCAACTAAAGTTTCAACGGCTCTTGAATAGATTTCCTTGGCTCGTTGAACCTGTTGACCACCTCTACCTAAACCAGTTAATCTGAAATCATTAATTTCAGGGTCGATGTAGGACTCAAATTGAGACAAATACACACCACTAACGTTTTCTTGACGTGCTCTCACTTTGAATCTTGCAGTAGAGACACTTTCTTGCACTTGATAGCCAATGTTTTCACCTGTTGCATAGGAAACTTCGGCCAAGGAAAAGGCAGCAGTTTGCATAACTCTCCCCATCTTTTGCTTAGCATCATCAATTCTTTTGGTAATATCTCTGAATCTCTTTGTTAGGGCTTCAGACTTACGCTTTAGTAAAGAATAACCTTGGTTGGCACCTTTTAACTTGGTCTTCATCAAACCCAGCGTCATACGCGTAGGAAAGACTTGCTCTCTATTACCAGACATTTTTGAACCTTTTTCACAATGCTGTTAGGAACCTATGTACTACAGATGCTGATTTATTCTACTGCTGCTTCATCTAACCTTTATCTGTACTGCCATTGTCTTTTAACAATCCCCGTTCCTAATCAAATTTGCGTTCGGGTAACAAAAAATCAGGTGAGTAATATCAGTAATAAAAAGCACTATTGTTAAAGGTGCAACTGCGGCAATTGTTAGACGATCAAAGTTCGTGTTTAGAATAAATACAAGAATATAAATAAACACTTCTGTTACATAGTGTTTAGTATGTAGGCTTAGTAACCCAATCGGTGGAGCTCATCTGTGACAGCCTGCTTAAGGCACGGGCAAAGGCAAATCTCTCTTCATCAAGAGCAAACATCTGCGATTTCTTGGCAATCTCTTTCGAAAAACCGTGTTTCTCAACCATCTCATCTACCATACCAGTATCGACGCTATCAGGTTCTTTGGTTGTTGGGCGTAGCTCAAAATCATTAAGTATCTGTTCAGGTTCCACAAACAGGGAAGTAAAATCCGCTGCACCCGTGGTGGCCAGTTTCCCGCCACTGTCATATACGGCATCTAAAAATGTAATAAATCTTCTCACTTCATCACGAACGTAAATGGACAAATATGGAATATCGGTCACTATAAAGGCTTCAAAATTTTTTGCCAACGTCAAGTAATCTCCTGCGGCCAAAGGCTCACCACACAACTGCTTGAAAGTAAACTGCGCGACTCGAGGTGGGGTACACTTAGGGACTTTGGATTCTCTCCCCCAAATAGTTAATGGATAATCATAAAATGTCTTATGCACCGTGTGTGAATCAGTGGAATCATCGGTGTGGGAAGCCTGTGCGAAATAGTTATACCATTCCTTAATATGAGTTTCTCGACGGGTTTTACATTCCTTTGATGCGTATTTTATGCTCGTTCCGGATGGGAAATAGTAAACTGAGGACACAGGTCTTGGAATCTTACGGTAATCTGTTGGCGAATTCAAGAAGATAACCTTAGTTCTATGCTTTATCAGTTCAATACAAGGAATAAATGATTGTCTTTGAACACCGTTGATATACAACTCATCTGGATGTCTATTCGAGGTTGCGAAAAGTACGACACCATAATCATCGGATAGTAAGGCAGTCATCAGCCTTCTCAATATCATTGCATCTGCCACATCAGTGACTTGAAACTCGTCAAAACAAAGAACATGCGAATTATTTGCAATCTCTGCGGCCAAAAATGGAACCGTATCGATCTCTTTTCCTTTTGCATCACCTAGTTCTTTCAAATTTTGCTCTCTAACAATTTCATGCGACCTTTTGTGAACATATTGCATAAACTGGTGAAAATGTATTCTCTTTTTTGTTAAATGATTGGGAATTGTAGTATAAAAAAGGTCCATCAACATTGTCTTTCCGCAGCCAACATCTCCATATAGGTAAACTCCTCGAGGTATCGAGTTACCAATTTTGGATACATCCACATACGCCCCAATGTTCTTAGGTTTGCCACGGCTAAATACGGATTTAAGACCATTCAACCAACCGCCAACTTGGTCGACAGCATTGGGTGTCTTGACAACCGGAGGTACATATTTAACCAGTGAATCATACAAATCCCCTAAGGAAGAGATGATACCACGCTGATATGTATCATCCCGTAGCTTCCCCAACTTCACCAGTCTGTCGTACTCTTGCAAGGGCGTCAGACACTTATTTGACTTCGTAGATTGATACCGACAAATGCGAAAGCTGCAATGCTGCACTTGTCGGAAGGTTCGAACAGCATTGGGCTTCAAAGTGATCATGATTTTAACCAGCAAATACTATGTTTCACTGCTTTACCTATTTATTCTTTGTTCTTTCGGAGCACCCGCAAATCAGAAGAAAGGAACTTCTCCCTCCCACTTTAAAGTAAATCCGGAGATTCCCGTTATTACCTTACATATCGAAATATGACCCATAAAAGATGTGTAAAATTACGTAAGACAAAGGAACTCGGCACACCTATTGAATAGGTAATAGTGGAATCAGGTGCCTAAATAAATGAATAAGAGTACTGTGTTATCTAGTAGTTGTTATATTATCTAACCTTTACATAATACGATTATTTCACATTGTTATGTTTTCGGGTAATAATTATGAGATGGAGTGAAATTTCACGAAGAGATACAAGTAAAATAGCAGCTCTTCAATAGCAAGAAGAGCGGCGTTGAGATTGAAAACAACGGTGCTAGTGTAGAGCAACTGTGATAATAGCTGGTACGTTTCCGAGAATGGAAGTAGACAGTATATTAGGTTCCTTGAGCATAACTGATGATTTTGACCAATTGGTTGACGTCACAAGTCTGTTTGATGAATTGTGTTCAAAACTAAAACCAGAGGCTATCGTGAAAGATCCCAGGTTTGATTTGTTCGAGGGTACACATTCTTTAGAGGTCAACAACCCCAAATTAGACTCCAGTCTGATAGAATTGACAGCAGAAGAAATAGAATTTGATGTGAACGTGGCCTACGATCCACCGTTGGCAAGTGTAACAGCCATAGCGGATAGATTACTTAGATGTGTTATCTCCTGGCTGAATGACTACCAGACTTTACCCACTACTGTATTAAGCTGCAGGTATACAGAAAGCTTATTATCGTCATTAGTTAAGGGAACAACTGCCGGTTCGTCCTGGTGTACAGGGAATATTTTGTATGATAAAGTACTAGGAAGTTGCATACTTGGCGTTTGTTATTTAACAAAATTTGTGCAGAAACTCTTGAGTGCTGGTATTGTTTTTGAAGAGGAGGATTTAAATTTTAATAACATGGGGTTTAATACATTCGATAATTTGCCGGGGCAAGATGTTGTTATCAATTCTCTCACCGAGAGCCTTCAGATATTAGAGGCATATTCTGATGATAGCTTACATTTAACTATGCTGAAGCATATACTAAAAATTATCATTTGCTTAGTCCACTTAGAAGACCATCTGACAGACTATTCCACAAAGACAAGCCACCTGGATGAGCTAATTGAAAACGCTAACTCGGTTAATGGCATATTTCCACAATTACAGCTGTCTCCACCAAAGGGTGCGTTCTCAACATATATACAAAAGCACAGGTCTAATCAATTCCCTCCCAGGAAGATTACGAAGTTACCGACGGATTACAGCGGCTTTATTACACTGGCAAATGATGTTAAAACAATACTCCTTGTAGATAAAGCCGAGTCTGCGTTGGAGACCTACCAGTTTGCCAAATTCTTCAACAAGTTGGAACAAAGGCATGTCATTGCAAGGATCTTATTCCCCTTATTTTTCATTAGAGACGACAGAACAGTTTTGGGTAAATTTTCATATACCCAATTTTATTTGCTACATGTCAAGGAGTTTTCAGCACAAACTCCATCTGAATTTGAATCCTCTATTGGTAATGAACTTATCCAAGAAAGCTCTAATATGCTTTTAGAATGGTACCAAAACTGCTCCCAAAACACATGTAGATATAGACAAGGTTTTAACAGGCAACTTATTCTATGGGATTCTCTTCAAGCCCAGTTTGAAAGTGTCAATTCACAAGTTTACTGTTCGTGGACATATTTTATGAAACTATCAAGTATGATCGAATTCTCTTTAAAGGGGTTTGATTTGGATATTTACAAACCCTTTGAAGCATACTCTATGTTTTGGTATGTTTATTATTTAAGTCACCACTTAGAAACCTTTTTGAAAGATAGTCAAAATGATATTGAATCAAATATTAATGCCATTCATTCCATGAACAAAAAACTTAAAAAATTGAAAGCTGGTGAAAAGAAGGACCAATTGAGGCTAAAGTACAGGTTTGCTATGGATAATGAAATGGAACAATTACAAGCTACCAAACAATTTTTAAACTATCTTTTGAAGGAAATTAACATTACCAAATCTTTATGTCTAATAGAGGTTTTCCAATTTGCAATTTTAAAGTCATTTGGTTTAATTGACAACAAGAATAGTACTCCGTCAAAATTCTCTAATGAACGGTTAATCCATAATTTGAGATTCAAGCCATTTAATTCAATTGGTGTTCCTGAGTTACCAGAATATGAAGTATTTCAACAAACTTTAAAAGATTTTGTCATTGAAGAAAAAGGAGCTGCATTTGATATAAAGTTAGAAAGGGCCACTAACTTTATCGAAACTGAAGTGCGCAATGTCGTTAGTTCTATTGATGAGATAATGCAAGGAATCAAGGGAGGCGATAATAACGGCGTTCTAGTAACAGGAACAAGACTGGTTCAAGAGCTCTCTCTGGAGTACTATTGTAAACTAAAACATACTTCTAAAGCATTATCAGTCAACTCAAAAGTTATCGTCAACACTTTGAAAAAGAACATTAAAAACAAGGACTCCCACGAATACAAGGTTGAATTAGTTCATACAACAGAAGGATGGAACTATTTCCCCATACAAACATTGAGAATAAAGCAAGACCGCTATAAATAATCTGGAATTTACCCTACCTGTACAAAATATATTTAGCATTATATACCCGCTATTTAATTATTATAAAGGAGACCTTTATACTCAAACAAATGAAGCCACCTTATGCCATTATCCCATTCGTACCAGTCTAAAACAAGATAAATACCCTGTTTAACATCCGAACACCAAATATGTGTGGGTGTCAAACAAAGAGACAGTGTAATGAGACAATGTACTGCTTGTAAACTATAACAGTATCAGCTCAATTTCAATGCCATCTACTCCAGATATCGTTGCGATTGTCCCTACAAGCCGCCTACAACGGCGTTATTGTTGTAAGCTGGTAAAATGCAGTGCGTTCCCCCGTTGTGAGTTCGGGCCAAAATTACTTGGCTGGGAGTTCCGTCCGTACAGTTGTGGCTTGCTGCCTAGACTTAGGCGGACGCGGCGGCAATTACCCCTGGGTTCTCCCTAGAGCTGGAGAGACACTCTTGGTAACCGAAGGGAAAATCCCGGAAGAAAATTTGGAATCCGTTAACACTGCTGGAAATGGACATCTCCTAATACTGAAAAAATTATTCAAAGTCTAGAATTTTGGTAAATTTCAAGGCTTCTTTGAGTTACAGTTCGTTACTATTACACCTTAAAGGAACTTTCTTTTGGGGTCTAGAAAGTCGACAACAAGAACAAAGGATATACAAAAATGCCTCCAAAGTTTGATCCTAATGAAGTTAAATACTTGTACCTAAGAGCCGTTGGTGGTGAAGTCGGTGCCTCCGCTGCTTTGGCTCCAAAGATTGGTCCTTTAGGTCTATCGCCAAAGAAGGTTGGTGAAGATATTGCTAAGGCCACCAAAGAATTCAAGGGTATCAAGGTTACCGTCCAATTAAAGATCCAAAACAGACAAGCTGCTGCCTCTGTTGTCCCATCTGCTTCCTCTTTGGTCATTACTGCTTTGAAGGAACCACCAAGAGACAGAAAGAAGGACAAAAACGTCAAGCACAGTGGTAACATTCAATTGGATGAAATTATTGAAATTGCCAGACAAATGAGAGACAAATCCTTCGGTAGAACTTTGGCTTCCGTTACTAAGGAAATCTTAGGTACTGCTCAATCTGTCGGCTGTCGTGTTGACTTCAAGAATCCCCATGATATCATTGAAGGCATTAATGCTGGTGAAATCGAAATCCCAGAAAATTAGAAAAAAATTAAAGAAACTTTCAAAGCTTTTTAGTTTTTTTATTGTTTTTGTATTTTAATATGATAATTGCACAAAATTCCAATACGTTTATTTTCTAATTTTTGATTTCGATTCTAGGGTTATACTTTTTCTATCTGTTTTGTCTCTTCTCTTCCTCTCTGGATAACCACAATGAAGAGGATAAGTGACACATTATATTTCTATAATGTATTTCCGAAAATTATATCTGCATGTGATTATACCCTCCGTTTTTTTGTTTTTTCATTTTTATCATTTTTTTTTGCTTTTCACTTCATTCTTTTTTCTTACTTTGCTTTCCATGCTTGATTCTTTACTATTATTACTAACTTGTGAAATAGTTTTCTAATTTGCTTTTTATTAGAAAAGAAACCATCTTGAACGTTTGACAACACTCTGGGACCAAGTTTCGATGGTTATTTTTTTATTTCCATCGATGTCTTTCACTGTACTTAGTTCCAATTTATATTGCAAACAAGATTAATTTAGGCGATTACTCACTAAGATATACCTATTTCTACTATGGTTATATTAGTCCATTTCATAGCCTTACATTTTCTCTTAGTACGTACTCTCTTGGGATTGGTCTGTTACATTAGTTCGTAAAAACTTGTTAATCGTTATAGTTGAGGGAGGGTATATCTAAATATCTGAACTTACTTCTGCTAATGATTGACGACCAATAACTGATTCGAAAAGTGGAAACTTACAGTTCCTTCAAGGCTACTTTCAGATGCGCTAATGGGCGTGCTTGACACCCATCAGCTTTTCAAGTTATGTGTACGTTAATTGCAATAATGAAAGGAGGAAAACAAAACCTTTCCTGCGTATGTATCTATGGGTCTGAGCAACTTCCCAACTTACTGGCTGCCTCTGCAGTAAAAACTATCAAAATATTATTTTGCATTGGTAAATATGACAGACCGGACATAAAATATCCGCAAAAGTAATAGTCTTCAAAATCAACGGACGCTATCATTTTACCCGGCCTTTAAAGCGTGAATAACACGAAAAATTTTATTGCGATGGCCAGAATTGCCTTAGAGGGCAATTTAACATTAATCTGAGGCTGCGGTTTGCACTTAATTCGAAGTTTGAATCGGGTATCCATTAACAAGGGTGATTCTTTCCACAAGTGCATCTTTTTGTCCACAAAAAAAATGACAGGGAAAGTCAACAGAGACCTTTTTTTTAAACTAGCTTCTGATCTTCAAGAAGAGCGTCTACATGCAGCTGTCGCATTAATAAAGGACTTATCCGCATTAGATTTGCCCGATGATGCAGAAGAATGGTCTTATGTATTGAATCGTTTAATCAAGGGTTTGTCGTCTGATAGAAATAGCGCAAGGTTAGGATTTTCTTTATGTTTGACGGAAGTAATCAATTTAGCTGTTAATATGCCACCAGGTCAACGACCAAAAGGTTTAGAATCAACGAACGAGTTCTTGAGCACCTTATCAACCATTTTGAACGTTAATGTCAATGAGGGAACAAAAAAATCCATGAAGGGCAAAGATGAGCGTGGAATTTTATTTGGGAAGTTATTTGGCTTGAAATCTCTACTAAATGAACCTTTATTCTCAGAAATATTTGTTAAAGATTTGGAAAAAGGGAACACCGAGTTTTTCATTCGATTCACGGAACAGCTAATTGATCTGGCCCTGAAGAAAAACTGGATCAAAGAACCATGCTTTTTTACCCTTTTTCATACTATGAAAATGCTGCTACCTTTTATGGATGAAAGTTCCGCTGAAAAAATTCTTCTGATATATGATAAATATAACCTGACTCTGACAAATGAGGGACTGTCAACTTATTTGTTGCTGAAATATGAAGGTGATGAAAGTCTAATTCCCTCGGTGTTAGATTTGAAAAATCCAGGTTGGAAGGATAACGACCCTCTGGCAAGAGGAAATCTGCCCCTTTTAACAAAAGTATTGAGAAACTCTTCTGTAATTCCGGATGCCAATGGAGGTTTAAAAGAGACGAAAAAACAAAAAAACACGAATTGGAACCCTAGGCTGCATTTTGTTTGGAGTGTTCTGCTACCGTTGTTTGGTAATGGAAAATTAGAGAACACTAGTCATATTTCGAAGAAAAGGAAGAAAACCAACAATAAAAAGGTTCAGAATTCAATTCAATTTCCAGAGTTTTGGAAAATGGCCGTGGACGAATCATTTTTCAATGAGAAAGCTTCTAGTGAAAGAAAATATTTAGGCTTTCTAATAATCGACGCGGCTTTCAAGGCAGTTCCTGGCTCGTACATCGGGTTTTGCTTCAGCCAAAACGTTATGAGAACATTGATCAACCAATCAATAGATTCACAAAGAGTTTTAAATAAGATTTCCCAGTTAACTTTAGACTCCATAGTGAAGGCTTGTGAAGAAGATTCTGCAAACAGACTAGTACCTTGTTTAAATGCAATGTTATTTGGTCCTCACGGTTCCATAAACTTTGATAAGTTAACAAAATCTGGCACCGCTTCCAAACTTATTGCAATTAAAGAATTACCTTCTACTGTTCTTGCCCAATTACTCGATGTGTTTTTGCTACAGTTACAAGATAAAAAGGGAGATTTATCTCATACCCTTTTTGCTCTTGATTCCATCCTTCATATAGTTCGTGCACACAAAGTCGAAATCAATGACATGGACATAATGAAGCCCATGTTGAGACCCATCGTATATATGGCTTTCTTCAAACATACATCAGATGATCTGAAGTTAGAACAGCTACACGAATTAGCCAAGGAAAGACTTTATTCCATCCTGGGAGAGTTGACAATAAACAAGGAAATACGTTGCAAAGATCCTGAAATAAACTCATGGCAATATCTGACATTAAAGTTAATACTGGACATTGAAAATTCTCATGTAGGAGATTTAATCAATCCACTGGACGAAAATTTAGAAAATATAAAAAACGAAGCTATATCTTGCTTGAGTAAAATTTGCAGATCAAGAACTGCTCAATCTTGGGGTCTAAGCACGTTGTTATCTATGTGCTTAGTACAATTATATGCAGGTGACACCGATTCTATTTCTGTGATCGAAGAACTTTGCGAATTTTCCAAACACGAGAATAACTCAATGGTAGGCATCACTGAAATCTTACTATCACTTTTAGCCCAAAAGAAGGCCTTACTCAGGAAATTGAGTTTAATAATCTGGCAGCAGTTTATTGAAGAAGTTGGTTTGGAAGAATTGCAAATTTTATTAGATATTTTAAAAGCGAGAGAAAACAAGCAAGGTTTTGCCCAGCTATTCGAAGGAGAAGAAGAATTTGAAGCAATTAAGGAAGAAGATGATGCCAGTGAAGACGAATCGAAAACTGGTAGTGAAAGTGAAAGTGAAAGTGAAAGTGATAGCGATGATGCTGATGAAAAAGATGAAGAAGACGAGGCAAATGAAGATATTTTGAATATTGATAAAGAGGCCACTAGCGCCTTAGTGAAGGCGTTAAATTTACCCGATAACATAGTTAATGATAAAGGGGAAGTTGACTTAGACCAACTTGAAGGGCTTTCTGACGACGGTGGAGACGATGAAGATGAGGAGTCTATGGATGATGAAAAAATGATGGAATTAGATGATCAGTTATCCGAAATTTTCAAACGTCGTAAGGAAGCATTATCAAGCATATCCACTGGAAACCAGCGGAAATTTGAGGTAAAACAATCTAGGGAAAACGTTATCTCGTTCAAGCATAGAGTTGTCGACATGTTAGCTGTTTACGTCAAATATTGTGAAAAATTGACTCTTGCTAATAAAAGTGAACATTCCAACAATTTAGGAGGCTCATTGAGCAAGCTCGTTTATTTTATTATCCCAATGCTGAAATGTGCCAATGAGACTCTTGATAGGCCACTCGCCGACAAAATTTCTAAATTGTTGAAGGGTAAAATATTCAAGATAAAAGTAACTGCATTCAAAGACATGAACAAAGACATCGAGCCTATGGATTTGTTGAAAAAAACACACAAGCTGATGCTGACTTCTAAGCCAGGTCAGCATGCTGCAGTGTTTTATTCAATGTGTTCAACCAGCTCACTGTTTTTGAGTAAATTATACGTTGAAATCGGTGGTAACGATAAGCTTGACGAATTGATTGACTTGTATACTGCAACTACCAAAGAGTGGATGCAGAAAGGAAAATGTGGACCTAACATTTTTATTGATTTCATCAATTGGCTATCTTCAAAAAAGCAAACTGTAATGGATAAGGAATAATCTAAGTATATTTTATCACTCCTCAAAATCGGATTATGTATGTTGATCTTTGTTTAATTACGCCTTTTCGCCAAAGAAACAATAAAGAAACTATATATTAGCTTATTATATCCTTGTTCACCTTTGGTGGACCTCCCACGATGGGTAGACTATGGGAACACTTCCAAACTTGTAAAATATTCTCTTCTTCAGCACTTGCTACCAACCAAGGTATTTGAGGGTTCAAATCAAAATCATTCACTGAACTTCTGTGACCTGCGTGGACCATGATCAATTCAGGAACGCCGTCTTCCGCATCATCAGGTGTTTGTTCTGCTCCAATTTGTTTCAAATCCCACATCATCAACCTATTGTCTGATCCGCTGGATACAGCTACACCGTCAACATGGCTTGAAAATTCCAAATTGTTCACTGCATCTTCATGACCCGACATATGGTGTAATGGTTCCTTCATATTTCTTAGATCATATAGATAAACATACGAGTCCATACCTGCGGCCGCAAGGAGGTTTGAGGAATGATGACTAAATGCTAATGTGTTGAAAGGTTGCGGGCATTTCACAGTATCGATCGTAGTATTGTTTGCCCTGACGTCATTTATTTTTAAGAGAGAATCTTCTGAAACAGTGCCGAATAGATCTTTATTGAAGTTGTGCCATTTATTATCATTAATAATATCAGAATGTAAATCATTCCAAGTTCGTACCGGTTTTGTAGGGTCACCGCCACTCCCCACTTCCCAGAGAGCGACTGTATGATCATCTGAGCCGGAAAGCAATCGCCCTTTGACCAAAGTGCTAAATGATAAAGCATAACCGTTATCCTTATGAAATTTTAGTGTTGACTGAAGACCTTCTGAGCGAGAATAGAGGAAAACTGTGCCTTGCCCATTTATTGTGGCGACAATATTAGGGTCTTGAGGCATATATCGGGCTCTAGTGATTTCTTCTTCGTGCTCATATTTAGCGGTAATCCTTATATTTGACCTAGGAGCAGGTAGAGAGGACTGATACTCCTCTCCTGCTTCTTCTTGTGGGTCTTCATTACTAAGAATTTCCTTTGGTAGATTAATTTCTGCGAATTTCAAATAGTTTTCTTCTTCACCAGAAGTGTGCGTACCGATGATTAATTCTTGTTTAATAAAGCCACCATCTAATTCTTGAACAGGAGTAGGGAGCCATTGGACGGTTAAAGATGGCCATGTTAAACGTGTCTCGCTAACAAAGTCATACATTAATGGAACATTGGATTTCCATAAATCGTACTCCTCGTCTACAGAAAGCGGTTTCTCTTGGTTTTCCATAGCTGATTGGTAATTTGCTATTTGGTGACTACTAGGCTAACCACAATTGATAGGAGAGATAAGAGAGGCAGAAGTACTGGAGGCATAGTAACGTCTTTCTAGTTATTCTCCATTATTATTTTCAAGGTTTGTCTTTGTCATGTCGACGAATGCCAGTGAAAACATCCGTACACCTCACAAATTATTATTTTGAACAGAACAGACGAGCTACTCATCAAGTATCAAATAGACTGAACAAATGACCTAATCTTTCTAGACTACTCCAAAAGAAAAAGCTGAAAGGAAACCGGTTAAAAACATGGAAGCTTTCTGTAGGGAAGTTTTTTCCTCGCTCTGCTCCTGAGCCTACAGGAGCATGGAAATGGTTGAAAGGACCGAGGAAGAAAGGGAGCATGTCAAATAGAACAAGAGAGGAAAAAAGAGGTGAAACAGCTATTTTAAGCAGCAGAAGTTTGAGTCAGAAATGCCTACAATATATGAGAATTTCTTCGCACATGGTTTAAAAAAACTAAATAATCCGCGTGATAACGTTCTCACCAGATTATGAAATCAAATAACAATGCCCCACCTGTATATTGCGATTGACGTAAACGGTAATAAATGTAAAATTTAACATAAAAAGGGTAAAGAAAACAAACTTTTTCAGGGGTCATCCCTTTTTGTTTTCTTTTTCATTCTTATAAATCAAGAGTATTTTATCGGTAGACAGTTTAGCCGCCGATTTTGTACCGCAGTCCAATATTAGTAAATGTTGGGCACCACTTTGAACATACCGACTCATTGACTACTGCAAGAGCAATTATTTTATATTCTTCTTGAGACGCCGTTAAAGAGAGAATAAACACGACAATTATCTACAGCATGCAATCGTGGTCAGAATTCTAACTTTTTGTCTTATAAATGCGCACGTATTATTTTCATTTATGTATATATAGATAAATCAGAGCATTGAGTAGTAAAACTGAAGGCTCAAGAGTTCTGATACGCGATGAGAATTCGTGCAGTTAGGATGTCAATTTTGCCAAAGTTGGGACGGGCGGCTGCCGTCCGGGGATTCCATGAAGAGAGTGGAAAAAAAAGTGTCGCTAACTTCCCACAGGTATCCCCGACACCCTATCCTGCGCTAAGAAAGCCAATCCGCTGAATATGCAATTGATTGACGTTGAAGGAAAAGAAAAAAAGGAGAAAATTGGGGCGATAATAACGATCACAAACGTCTTCCACTTTTTATCAAATGTTGCGGGAAGAAATAAGGGTAAAATGCCTTGTGTAGGTTCATACATATATAAATAAGTAAGGAAGTTAAAAGAAACCCTTCAAAATGTAACCTACATCATGCGTAGGCTTAATATCAAGCGGAGAAAATCGGCAAGCCCAAGCTTATATTCATATTATGGAATACAAAAGGCGAAAAAGAAAATTGACTAGTAACTAAATTGAAAATTAAATGGCAAATGATGGGATTCGGAGGAATGACAACAGAAAGGGTTTTAAAACTGTACAGTTCTCGGCTTATTCTAAAGAAATTGACGTCATAATGAAAAAAATATCATTCTTGGAAAAAAACATTACCCAACAACTAGATACTCTTCCTCATTTTCCAAAAACCTTACCACCAAATCACAAAGATTGTGTAAGTAGAAAGCACAGGGCCAGGCGAGGTTGGAGTAGTCAGCTGAAAAACTTGCTAGGCATTTACTCCAAAGAGGAAATTTTTACTCTGGATAATTTAGCTGCAACACTGCATGATCAAGTTTTAAAGTTACAAGCTACACTTTTTCCCAATGCCATACTGAAACAGGTTCATCTCGACAATGCCAACATAGAAAACAAGAGAATTCTGAAGGAAATTACATATAAATACCTTTCCAACGAAAACTGTAAAGAGGAGAACAAATTCGGAACATTCATCGTAAAGAGAATTTTTTTTGGTGACTTATCACTCGGGGTTTCCGTGTTAATCAACCGTATTGCTTTCGAATCGGCCACATCATCCATTATGGTAGTGAGAAGTTCATTTATTGAAAGTGATTTCTTTTATGAAGATTATTTGATTTTCGATTGCAGAGCGAAACGACGAAAAAAATTGAAGAGGAAAATTTTGTTTATTTCCACTACCATGAATTTCAATTACCAAACCAAAGTTTAAGCCTGTAACAAACGTTGATTCATACCAATATTTTTTCTCTTTCATTTATCTCTCTGTATATCTAAATAGCTATACTATACATCGAATAATGCTTTCAAGCAGATGCCTTAACGTGCTCCACCACTTCGTCACAAAATTGACCTAACTTAGAGGAGTCCTCACATTCCGCATAAACCCTCACCGCATCCTCCGTACCACTGGCTCTGACAAAGCTTCTTCCCATGGGATACTTGGCTACCACAAGATCTATCTTGTCCTGCAACCCCACTGGATTGAGCAATTTTCTTTCCTGGTCCGTGGTTTGGAAAATTGACCTATCAGGAACGATGCACTTAACCAGCTTGTTGGGCAAATCAGTATACTCTTCATCCCAATCCACTGGCGACATTTTCAAAATCGCCAAAGTGGCAAGGACAGCCAGCATGTCTGAAATAGCATCTCCCACGGTCTGATTAATCAATTCAGAGAAACACTTCAAAGTTCTCAAAGCCAACGTATCACCATTTAACTTGGACTTGGATAATTCAGATTTGATAGTTCGATGAAATTTTTCGCTGAATATAATCGTACCATGTCCATTTGCTTCGAAATAAATGCCAATATCGTACTGAGTGGCAGCTCCATGATGCAAGTGTTTAACACCTGTCTTAGTGCAAGACACGGGACAGTGCAACGTATTTTTTATGTAAGCGGTGGAACTGCCGTTTGCATAGGCAGTTTGCACAACACCAATCTTCAAAGAATGTTCTAGGTGTGCCAATTCTAGTTGTTTAGACAAGAACTTTGCAAACAAAGTGGAAATTTTGTCACCATCCAACAAATGAAATTTTGATCCTGAGTCGACATAGTAGAACACAACCCTGTCTGCGTCACCATCAAAGGAGCAATATAGCGAATCAAACGAGGATGGAGAAAGACCCTTGGGTAATCTCTGGTTAGTCTTCACATAATCCGCACCGCATTCAAAATTCAACAGTTCTGGAACATCGGACCTGTCGTTAATTACCTCAACTTGCTCCGCTGGCACGTCCCAATCTTCGGAGGCCAGTAGTTTTTTCAATTGTGGACCACCGATACCATTGGCTGTGTCTATGAACAATTTTGGGACAGACAGCCTCTTCTCCAGCTGATACGTGGCGAAGAGCTCGTTGAAGGCTCCTATAAAGAACGAATAGTAGTCCTGTTCTGTGGCAACTGGCGCTATGTCTCCTTCCAGTTTCCGCCTGTTGGACAAATCAGTAATGTAATGCAATTGAGGCGTAGTGACACAGCCTAGGTCCAAAACTTGCGCGTCGAAGACGCTGGCCATGGAGGAAGTCAAGCAGCGCAGCAAGTATGGACTACTTTCCCTAGAGTCTCTCCCAACCACGATGTGAGGCACGACGGTTGTATTCAAATCAATCTTTTCGTGTTCAATCAGCTTGGCCAACTCAACACGAAACTCTTCAAAATTAGTGGCAAAAGAGGCCGCATTGGCCAACTGCATGGCATATGGCTCCCATGTGGCCAAAAGCATCGATCCGTCCGGTTCCACGATCTTGACCCCGTTGTCCTGGTATGGGTTGTGCGACGCCGTGATCATCACCCCCACATACTGACCCTGAAGCTTCAGCGACCTGAGAACCGCCAGTATACCAGTACTGAACATCACCGTATCCAAATTCTTGGCCAGCGTTCTGAATCCGGCCGTACCGTAACTGAACTGCACATTCTTTGTGCGGCACGTGTCATCGTAGAGTTTGCACAATTGCTCGTAATCAACCTTCATCGTCTCTAAGCTTACTGCTGACCTTTGCCTTGGTCCTTGTACTTGTCTCGATTGCTGAAACCATTAACGGTTTTTTGTTCTTACTTAATCTTTTTTTTCCCGACGACGCAAAATGTCAGAAAAGATATAAATAGAGCAACGTTTCCTGCTACATGAAACACGCTGGCATATAGAAGAGCTTTAACGAGCGAGGCTCTCTGAACAATCTGCTAATCGTGCAAGTAAGGGTTCTCGTGACAGTTCACCGTGTATAAACAGATAAACAGATAAACAGTCAGATATGCTTAATTTTTAACTGTAGGCTGTGCCGACATGCCATTTTATGCGGCTCACTTCTAACAAAAGTGACCATGACGCACAAGCAAGCAAACAGCCAAGTAAGGAAGCAGACAGCTTCACAGCACACACACCGTTGTGTACGAAAATCCTCTGCAGAAGAGTGTATATGCCACTCATCCACACTTCCGCACCGCAGTACGTAATGCGGTATCGTGAAAGCGAAAAAAAAAACTAACAGTAGATAAGACAGATAGACAGATAGAGATGGACGAGAAACAGGGGGGGAGAAAAGGGGAAAAGAGAAGGAAAGAAAGACTCATCTATCGCAGATAAGACAATCAACCCTCATGGCGCCTCCAACCACCATCCGCACTAGGGACCAAGCGCTCGCACCGTTAGCAACGCTTGACTCACAAACCAACTGCCGGCTGAAAGAGCTTGTGCAATGGGAGTGCCAATTCAAAGGAGCCGAATACGTCTGCTCGCCTTTTAAGAGGCTTTTTGAACACTGCATTGCACCCGACAAATCAGCCACTAACTACGAGGTCACGGATACATATACCAATAGTTAAAAAATTACATATACTCTATATAGCACAGTAGTGTGATAAAAAAAAAATTTTGCCAAGACTTTTTTAAACTGCACCCGACAGATCAGGTCTGTGCCTACTGTGCACTTATGCCCGGGGTCCCGGGAGGAGAAAAAACGAGGGCTGGGAAATGTCCGTGGACTTAAAACGCTCCGGGTTAGCAGAGTAGCAGGGCTTTCGGCTTTGGAAATTTAGGTGACTTGTTGAAAAAGCAAAATTTGGGCTCAGTAATGCCACTGCAGTGGCTTATCACGCCAGGACTGCGGGAGTGGCGGGGGCAAACACACCCGCGATAAAGAGCGCGATGAATATAAAAGGGGGCCAATGTTACGTCCCGTTATATTGGAGTTCTTCCCATACAAACTTAAGAGTCCAATTAGCTTCATCGCCAATAAAAAAACAAACTAAACCTAATTCTAACAAGCAAAGATGAAGTTAGAAAATACTCTATTTACACTCGGTGCCCTAGGGAGCATCTCTGCTGCTTTGGTCATCCCAAATCTTGAAAATGCCGCCGACCACCACGAACTGATTAACAAGGAAGATCACCACGAGAGACCCAGAAAAGTGGAATTCACTAAGGACGATGATGAGGAGCCATCTGACTCTGAAGATAAAGAACATGGAAAGTTCCATAAGAAGGGCCGCAAGGGCCAAGACAAGGAGTCTCCCGAATTCAACGGTAAACGTGCAAGGGGCTCTCATGGGAGCGCCCACGAGGGAGGAAAGGGCATGAAGCCTAAGCATGAAAGTTCCAATGATGATGATAATGATGATAAGAAGAAGAAGCCTCACCATAAGGGTGGCTGCCACGAAAATAAGGTGGAGGAGAAGAAGGTGAAAGGTAAGAAAGTCAAGGGCAAGAAGCACCACGAAAAGACGTTGGAGAAAGGGAGGCACCACAACAGGCTGGCTCCTCTCGTGTCCACTGCACAATTCAACCCAGACGCCATCTCCAAGATCATCCCCAACCGCTACATTATAGTCTTCAAGAGAGGTGCCCCTCAAGAAGAGATTGATTTCCATAAGGAAAACGTCCAGCAGGCACAACTTCAATCCGTAGAGAACTTATCTGCCGAAGACGCTTTCTTCATTTCTACTAAAGACGCTTCCTTGTCCACCTCTGAGGCTGGCGGTATCCAGGACTCATTCAACATCGATAATCTTTTCTCCGGTTACATCGGTTACTTCACCCAAGAGATTGTCGACTTGATACGTCAAAACCCATTAGTAGACTTTGTTGAAAGAGACTCTATTGTCGAGGCTACAGAATTTGACACTCAAAATAGCGCCCCATGGGGGTTGGCTCGTATTTCCCACAGAGAGCGCCTCAACCTGGGGTCCTTCAACAAGTATCTCTACGATGATGATGCCGGTCGCGGTGTCACGTCCTACGTTATTGACACGGGTGTCAACATCAACCACAAGGACTTCGAAAAGAGAGCCATTTGGGGGAAAACCATCCCACTTAACGACGAAGATCTCGACGGTAACGGCCACGGTACCCACTGTGCCGGTACTATCGCTTCCAAACACTACGGTGTCGCCAAAAATGCCAACGTTGTTGCGGTGAAAGTCTTGAGATCAAACGGGTCTGGTACCATGTCTGATGTCGTCAAAGGTGTCGAATATGCCGCAAAGGCGCACCAAAAAGAAGCCCAAGAAAAGAAAAAGGGGTTCAAAGGTTCCACAGCCAATATGTCGCTTGGTGGTGGCAAGTCCCCAGCTTTGGACTTGGCTGTTAATGCAGCCGTTGAAGCTGGTATTCACTTTGCCGTGGCTGCTGGTAACGAAAACCAAGACGCTTGTAATACCTCCCCAGCTTCTGCTGACAAGGCCATCACCGTCGGAGCTTCCACGTTAAGCGATGACAGAGCCTACTTTTCCAACTGGGGTAAGTGTGTCGACGTTTTCGCCCCAGGTTTAAACATTTTGTCCACCTACATTGGAAGTGATGACGCCACCGCCACTTTATCGGGTACCTCAATGGCTTCCCCTCACGTTGCTGGTTTGTTGACCTACTTTTTGTCTTTGCAACCAGGTTCTGATAGTGAATTTTTCGAATTGGGCCAGGACTCTTTGACTCCTCAGCAATTGAAAAAGAAGCTAATTCATTACAGTACAAAGGACATTTTGTTCGATATCCCTGAAGACACTCCAAATGTTTTAATCTACAACGGTGGTGGTCAAGATTTGTCCGCTTTCTGGAATGATACCAAAAAGTCCCATTCATCTGGTTTCAAGCAAGAATTGAACATGGATGAATTCATTGGATCAAAGACCGATTTAATCTTTGATCAAGTGAGAGATATTCTTGATAAATTGAATATTATTTAATTCTTCATTTAGAAAAATTTCAGCTGCTTTTTTTTTCTTTTTCTTTCCTTAGGCGTCTCGAGGTTACAAGTCGGAGTCCCTCTTCACTATCGTTTGTCCACTTTTTTTATATCCCCATTATTTTCAATCTGAATTTCATTTTTTTTTTTAATTCATGAAATTTATATGTCCCACGTATTACTACATATTTGCGTTTTTAATTAAATAAATAACTGTTACTTTTATTATATCTTATTTGCAGATCACTTATCTGATCAAATGTTTTCGTTTTCGTGTGTGGTGACGATGTATTAGGTACGCGAAATAAACAAAACAAACAAACAAGGCCGCAACAATAACATCATCTAAAGACTTCCTTTGTGACCCGCTTCTCAACAGCAGGTGTAGAACTTTTGGTATGGCCAGAAAGTAACGTTGAGTATAGATACAGAAGCAAGCAATTCAAAGGAAAAAGTAATAAAAATTATATAAAAGCGCAAAAAATACAACAAGAAAGAATTTGTTTGATGCCAGCGGAAAACCAAAATACGGGTCAAGATAGAAGCTCCAATAGCATCAGTAAAAATGGCAACTCTCAGGTTGGATGTCACACTGTTCCTAATGAGGAACTGAACATCACTGTAGCTGTGCGATGCAGAGGAAGGAATGAAAGGGAAATTAGTATGAAAAGCTCCGTTGTGGTAAATGTTCCAGATATTACAGGTTCTAAAGAAATTTCCATTAACACGACGGGAGATACTGGTATAACTGCTCAAATGAATGCCAAGAGATACACAGTGGACAAAGTCTTCGGTCCCGGCGCTTCTCAGGATCTAATTTTTGATGAAGTGGCGGGCCCATTATTCCAGGATTTCATTAAAGGTTACAATTGCACCGTACTGGTATATGGTATGACGTCAACAGGTAAAACATATACAATGACGGGCGACGAAAAGTTATATAATGGTGAATTGAGCGATGCAGCAGGAATTATACCGAGGGTTCTTTTGAAGTTGTTTGACACATTGGAACTACAACAGAACGATTACGTAGTAAAATGTTCGTTCATTGAACTCTACAACGAAGAATTGAAGGACCTCTTGGACAGTAATAGCAACGGCTCTAGTAATACTGGCTTTGACGGCCAATTTATGAAAAAATTGAGGATTTTTGATTCAAGCACAGCAAATAATACCACTAGCAACAGTGCTAGTAGTTCCAGGAGTAATTCTAGGAACAGTTCTCCGAGGTCATTAAATGATCTAACACCTAAAGCTGCTCTATTAAGAAAAAGGTTAAGGACAAAATCACTGCCGAATACCATCAAGCAACAGTATCAACAACAACAAGCAGTGAATTCCAGGAACAACTCTTCCTCTAACTCTGGCCCTACCACTAATAATGCTTCTAGTAACACCAACACAAATAACGGTCAAAGAAGTTCGATGGCTCCAAATGACCAAACTAATGGTATATACATCCAGAATTTGCAAGAATTTCACATAACAAATGCTATGGAGGGGCTAAACCTATTACAAAAAGGCTTAAAGCATAGGCAAGTAGCGTCCACTAAAATGAACGATTTTTCCAGTAGATCTCATACCATTTTTACAATCACTTTGTATAAGAAGCATCAGGATGAACTATTTAGAATTTCCAAAATGAATCTTGTGGATTTAGCTGGTTCAGAAAACATCAACAGATCCGGAGCATTAAATCAACGTGCCAAAGAAGCTGGTTCAATCAACCAAAGTCTATTGACGCTGGGCAGGGTCATAAACGCACTCGTAGATAAAAGCGGCCATATACCTTTCCGTGAATCGAAATTGACCCGCCTGCTTCAAGATTCCCTGGGTGGTAATACGAAAACCGCACTGATTGCTACTATATCGCCTGCAAAGGTAACTTCTGAAGAAACCTGCAGTACATTAGAGTATGCTTCGAAGGCTAAAAACATTAAGAACAAGCCGCAACTGGGTTCATTTATAATGAAGGATATTTTGGTTAAAAATATAACTATGGAATTAGCAAAGATTAAATCCGATTTACTCTCTACAAAGTCCAAAGAAGGAATATATATGAGCCAAGATCACTACAAAAATTTGAACAGTGATTTAGAAAGTTATAAAAATGAAGTTCAAGAATGTAAAAGAGAAATTGAAAGTTTGACATCGAAAAATGCATTGCTAGTAAAAGATAAATTGAAGTCAAAAGAAACTATTCAATCTCAAAATTGCCAAATAGAATCATTGAAAACTACCATAGATCATTTAAGGGCACAACTAGATAAACAGCATAAAACTGAAATTGAAATATCTGATTTTAATAACAAACTACAGAAGTTGACTGAGGTAATGCAAATGGCCCTACATGATTACAAAAAAAGAGAACTTGACCTTAATCAAAAGTTTGAAATGCATATTACTAAAGAAATTAAAAAATTGAAATCTACACTGTTTTTACAATTAAACACTATGCAACAGGAAAGTATTCTTCAAGAGACTAATATCCAACCAAATCTTGATGTGATCAAAAATGAAGTACTGACTCTTATGAGAACCATGCAAGAAAAAGCTGAACTAATGTACAAAGACTGTGTGAAGAAAATTTTAAACGAATCTCCAAAATTCTTCAATGTTGTTATTGAGAAAATCGACGTAATAAGAGTAGATTTCCAAAAATTTTATAAAAATATAGCCGAGAATCTTTCTGATATTAGCGAAGAAAATAACAACATGAAACAGTACTTAAAAAACCATTTTTTCAAGAATAACCATCAAGAATTACTGAATCGTCATGTGGATTCTACTTATGAAAATATTGAGAAGAGAACAAACGAGTTTGTTGAGAACTTTAAAAAGGTCCTAAATGACCACCTTGACGAAAATAAAAAACTAATAATGCAGAATCTGACAACTGCAACCAGCGCGGTTATTGATCAAGAAATGGATCTGTTTGAACCCAAGCGCGTTAAATGGGAAAATTCATTTGATCTGATAAATGATTGTGACTCCATGAATAACGAATTTTATAATAGCATGGCAGCGACGCTATCGCAAATCAAGAGTACTGTTGATACATCATCAAATTCGATGAATGAGTCTATTTCAGTCATGAAAGGACAAGTGGAAGAATCGGAGAACGCTATATCCCTTTTGAAGAACAATACCAAATTTAATGATCAATTTGAGCAGCTTATTAACAAGCATAACATGTTGAAAGATAACATTAAAAATTCGATAACATCAACACACTCTCATATAACTAATGTGGATGATATCTATAATACGATTGAAAACATAATGAAAAACTATGGTAACAAGGAAAACGCTACCAAAGACGAAATGATCGAGAACATATTGAAGGAAATACCAAATTTAAGTAAGAAAATGCCGTTAAGGTTATCAAACATAAATAGCAATTCAGTGCAAAGTGTAATATCGCCCAAAAAGCATGCAATTGAAGATGAAAACAAATCCAGTGAAAATGTGGACAATGAGGGCTCAAGAAAAATGTTAAAGATTGAATAGTTGATATTGCCTTTCAGTCGAATATATATTCAAACTAGTGGTTAATAAAAACAAAGTATGTAAAGAATACTCAGTTATTCATTAGAAGGCAAGACAGAAGAGAAGGGTGTGAAATCACCTCTACCAAACACACCAAGAGATGAACCTAAATCAAATTTTCACAGAGCTAACTATATAAACGTTTGGATTCGTGTGTACTATCTTTATTTACGGAAATAAGTTGTAATATTAAAAAAAAAAAAACATTTTGATGGACAATGAATTTCTCTAATTTTAACTCAGCTATTTATTACCTTAAATTCTCCTAATTCGTTTAGGTAGCTTTCGACTTCTAATTTAGGCTTGCTCAGTAAAACGCAAATTTTATCAAATGTTTCGGCATTCCTAATAGACTCTTCAAGAATACCTTCTTCTTCGTCGCTGAGTTTCGGCATAGTACTTTTGCCTGTTGCCAACGAACTTACCCTTTGCATTTCAAAGGAAACCTTTGATGGTCTTTCTGGTTTCAAGTTGCCGGATTGTGCCGTATTTCTAGACCCTGTGGCTGAAAGCAAATGATTGTGATTTCTTTTTTCAAGTAACTTATCATTATTCACTAAATCTTTTGTTATTATTGGTGTCATTTCTTTTGGTTCACGTGAACCTGCATTTATCATTACAGGAAAAGAGTAGCACCTGTAAATGATACGTTTTTCCAGGCCAAACGTTATGAACCTTCTTATATCAATGTTATTTTCTTTTAAAATCATATATTTCGACTCATACCATGTTTTCAGCGTTTGACCTTGTGAAAGTGACCTATAAAGGTCAAATAGGCATGATCTTGTTGGTAGAAATCGGTTACGATTGTTGATGACATGAATATTTGAACTCGAGCAGGAGGTTTGTGATTGCCTCCAGTCTTTATAAATTGATGAAAAAGAGGAATTTAAGGAGGAGTTTTGAGAAACTCTCCTGGTAGAACTAAAAGATGTAGTTCTAGAATCCGGGTTTGACGGTATGCTAGATGATTTGGATTTTCTTCGTACAGAAAATGATGGTGAGTCTTGGTCACCTGAACCCAGACTTTTGTTTAAGGGCAAGTTCGATATTTTAGACACTTCTGGGAACGTAACATAAGATTGACAGTCACTAGCCATTAGTGGATCAGTCAAAAAATTCCTAATTAATGAAGAAGGAGCGTATATGTTAGAAAATTGGAAAATATCTGATAATGTAACACACTTATAGTATATTAAGTGACGTATGCACTCTATCACTAGGCCAGGATCACTGTTGCTTAGTTTAGAAATTTTGGCAATGCTGTTTAAGCCATCAATGTAAGGGACTATACTCATCATGGTTGGATCCCAGTTGACATCAATAATCTTCTTCAAATTTACAGACGACAGGGGCACATCTTCTAATGAGACACAAGTTGTCGGTGGTCTCAACAGCGGAAAAATCTTTATGTCTACTGCATTTCCCTCATCAATTGGTATGAGACATTCGGAATAGTTATTCAGGTCTTGGAAAATTCTCATCAATAAATCTTGTATGGAAAATGCGGATTGCGGAAGGCCCAAATCCTTGATAAGGTCACTGTATCTGCTGCTTCTCATATCCTTTGTATCCTTTTCGGATGTAGGATGAGTTGGTGTGGTGTTACTACTAGGATTTGGCGTGGATGAAGGACCTGCAGTGGAGGGTGTTGTTGTGGAGTTTTCCAACACCTTCAAATCAAAGAAAACTGGATCTCTTTCCGATTTGGATAGCAATTGATTTTGTTCTTCAAGAACTTTGAACATTTTGCCCAGCCTAGTAATAGCTGGTTCGTAGGGAGACGTCTCACAATCATATGGGAATACAAATACAAAATTAAAACTAAAAAAATTCCTAGCATATATTGGAGAATTGATTGTCACAGGATAGCATACAATCCTATATGTACCATACTTAAAAGTGATCAACTTGTGGCATAATATAGGCTTCGGTATGATGTAGTTTTTAAATGTGTTGAAATTAATACCATGATTTTTCAAATTATTTGGCGGAAACTCATATTTAATCTTAGAACCTTCTGTAGGATGGAACACGGAGTAAAATATTGTGTGTATGGGCACAAACCCTTGGAAATAGCTTAGCATTTGCCGTTGGCCTGATGATCTGACCATTCCCTTTAGTAGAGAAAGAAAGTCGCTTCAAGCTAACCCAGTTTTCTTTTTTTTTTATCACTTATCAGTCCTATTCGGAGATACAGGCAACAAGTGATAGAGGGCCCATTATGAATACGCACCTCTATGTATTTCCGAGATACGATTACTCCAGTTCCTCTTACAAGAAATGCATAAAAATAGTTACAATTAATTAGAACAAGAACTTATTTAGAACACGTTCACACTGAGTAAGAACTCTTGTCCCTTATTAGCCTTGATAGTGCTGAAAAAAAGAAAAAAAACAAAAAAAAGAAATAAAATAACGGCAAACAGCAAAGGCCACAGATCTGTATTCATGCTACTTCTGCAATATCAATCACTTACTGGCAAGTGCGTATAAATTAAACCTATTTCTTTATCATCATATTTACTTATATCTTTAACAGATTCCAAACCCTAAAGTGTCCGAATTTTCAATAGGGCGAACTTGAAGAATAACCAAGGTCAATAATATATCTTTTAGTATAACCCTGAAATTTGCCCTATAGAAATCTAGGGTTTCTGTGTGGTTTCCGGGTGAGTCATACGGCTTTTTTGAATTTCTTTTTTTGCAGTTTTCTCTATCAATGAAAATTTCGAGGAAGACGATAAGGTTAAGATAAGTAGATAAGAGAATGATACGAGATAAAGCACAAATTAGCAGAAAGAAGAGTGGTTGCGAACAGAGTAAACCGAATCAGGGAATCCCTTTTTGCAAAAACATCAATTATCCTTTTCTTTTTTTTTACGTATATATCTGGAACAGAAATATATAAGTTACTATTATACTTATAGTTGGATCCAGTTTTCAATCTGTCGTCAATCGAAAGTTTATTTCAGAGTTCTTCAGACTTCTTAACTCCTGTAAAAACAAAAAAAAAAAAAGGCATAGCAATGACAAATTCAAAAGAAGACGCCGACATAGAGGAGAAGCATATGTACAATGAGCCGGTCACAACCCTCTTTCACGACGTTGAAGCTTCACAAACACACCACAGACGTGGGTCAATACCATTAAAAGATGAGAAAAGTAAAGAATTGTATCCATTGCGCTCTTTCCCGACGAGAGTAAATGGCGAGGATACGTTCTCTATGGAGGATGGCATAGGTGATGAAGATGAAGGAGAAGTACAGAACGCTGAAGTGAAGAGAGAGCTTAAGCAAAGACATATTGGTATGATTGCCCTTGGTGGTACTATTGGTACAGGTCTTTTCATTGGTTTATCCACACCTCTGACCAACGCCGGCCCAGTGGGCGCTCTTATATCATATTTATTTATGGGTTCTTTGGCATATTCTGTCACGCAGTCCTTGGGTGAAATGGCTACATTCATCCCTGTTACATCCTCTTTCACAGTGTTCTCACAAAGATTCCTTTCTCCAGCATTTGGTGCGGCCAATGGTTACATGTATTGGTTTTCTTGGGCAATCACTTTTGCCCTGGAACTTAGTGTAGTTGGCCAAGTCATTCAATTTTGGACGTACAAAGTTCCACTGGCGGCATGGATTAGTATTTTTTGGGTAATTATCACAATAATGAACTTGTTCCCTGTCAAATATTACGGTGAATTCGAGTTCTGGGTCGCTTCCATCAAAGTTTTAGCCATTATCGGGTTTCTAATATACTGTTTTTGTATGGTTTGTGGTGCTGGGGTTACCGGCCCAGTTGGATTCCGTTATTGGAGAAACCCAGGTGCCTGGGGTCCAGGTATAATATCTAAGGATAAAAACGAAGGGAGGTTCTTAGGTTGGGTTTCCTCTTTGATTAACGCTGCCTTCACATTTCAAGGTACTGAACTAGTTGGTATCACTGCTGGTGAAGCTGCAAACCCCAGAAAATCCGTTCCAAGAGCCATCAAAAAAGTTGTTTTCCGTATCTTAACCTTCTACATTGGCTCTCTATTATTCATTGGACTTTTAGTTCCATACAATGACCCTAAACTAACACAATCTACTTCCTACGTTTCTACTTCTCCCTTTATTATTGCTATTGAGAACTCTGGTACAAAGGTTTTGCCACATATCTTCAACGCTGTTATCTTAACAACCATTATTTCTGCCGCAAATTCAAATATTTACGTTGGTTCCCGTATTTTATTTGGTCTATCAAAGAACAAGTTGGCTCCTAAATTCCTGTCAAGGACCACCAAAGGTGGTGTTCCATACATTGCAGTTTTCGTTACTGCTGCATTTGGCGCTTTGGCTTACATGGAGACATCTACTGGTGGTGACAAAGTTTTCGAATGGCTATTAAATATCACTGGTGTTGCAGGCTTTTTTGCATGGTTATTTATCTCAATCTCGCACATCAGATTTATGCAAGCTTTGAAATACCGTGGCATCTCTCGTGACGAGTTACCATTTAAAGCTAAATTAATGCCCGGCTTGGCTTATTATGCGGCCACATTTATGACGATCATTATCATTATTCAAGGTTTCACGGCTTTTGCACCAAAATTCAATGGTGTTAGCTTTGCTGCCGCCTATATCTCTGTTTTCCTGTTCTTAGCTGTTTGGATCTTATTTCAATGCATATTCAGATGCAGATTTATTTGGAAGATTGGAGATGTCGACATCGATTCCGATAGAAGAGACATTGAGGCAATTGTATGGGAAGATCATGAACCAAAGACTTTTTGGGACAAATTTTGGAATGTTGTAGCATAGATATGACGTTTTATTACCTTTGATCACATTCCCACGCCATTTCGCATTCTCACCCTCATAAGTCATACACCGAAAAGAAAGTTTAAGGGATCAATGAGCTTACTATAATCTCAGTATATTTATTTTTATCGATGATTCACCACAACAATCTTGCTCCCGAAAAGAAAGCAGACGGAGTAGAAGCATTTGAAACTCCTTCAGACCTTCAAGTATATATATATATATATATATATGTATATGTGTACATTTTCACGCTAATACTAATGTATAATTAGAAGATAATTTTTACTCATTTTTCGTTATCTTCACGTCACCCGAACCTAGAACCAAATGTCATTTTCACGATATGTAAATAGTGAAATAGGCAAAAACGCCAAAAAGTAGTAAGCGCAACATACACTAAACCATTAAAGAATATCTTGACCAGAATTTAACAGATATACATGTTCCGATAATGTCTGAGTTAGGTGAGTATTCTAAATTAGAAAACAAAGAGCTTAGAACGGAGTTTGAATTGACAAATTTTCCTTTTCCAGGCACAACTGATAACGACTCCGATGACGGAAGCCAAGGGCAGAACTCTTTGAATATCATTACTCCGGACATGGATGATACTCTGGTTAATGATGTACTTCGAGAAAACGATAAAAAGTCTAGTATGAGAATGGCTTTTATGAATCTAGCAAACTCTATTCTTGGTGCCGGAATAATTACTCAGCCGTTCGCGATCAAAAATGCTGGTATATTAGGCGGGCTATTATCATACGTAGCCCTCGGATTTATAGTTGATTGGACGTTAAGACTTATTGTCATTAACTTGACTCTTGCTGGCAAGAGAACATACCAGGGTACGGTCGAACATGTAATGGGTAAAAAAGGGAAATTGCTGATTCTATTTACAAACGGGTTATTTGCATTTGGTGGATGTATTGGTTATTGCATAATTATTGGGGATACGATACCCCACGTACTCAGAGCTATATTCAGCCAGAACGATGGTAATGTACATTTTTGGCTCAGGCGAAATGTTATAATTGTAATGGTCACTACTTTCATTTCCTTTCCGTTATCAATGAAGAGAAACATAGAGGCACTATCAAAGGCATCTTTCTTGGCCGTTATAAGTATGATTATAATTGTACTGACAGTGGTAATTAGAGGACCTATGCTGCCCTATGATTGGAAAGGTCATTCTCTGAAGTTATCTGATTTTTTCATGAAAGCTACTATATTCAGAAGTCTCTCTGTCATTTCCTTTGCGTTGGTTTGTCATCATAATACTAGTTTTATTTTCTTTTCCATGAGGAATAGAAGTGTGGCAAAATTTACCAGGTTAACGCATATCAGTATCATTATCTCAGTAATATGCTGTGCACTAATGGGATATTCGGGATTTGCAGTTTTCAAAGAAAAAACAAAAGGCAATGTTTTAAACAGTTTCCCAGGAACAGACACTGCTATCAACATAGCCAGACTCTGTTTCGGATTTAATATGCTAACCACATTCCCCATGGAAATTTTTGTTTTGAGAGATGTTGTCGGTAACTTGTTACATGAATGCAACCTTATTAAAAATTATGACGAACACACTCAATTATCAGGTAAACAGCACGTCGTTATAACTTCTTCACTAGTCTTCGTCACCATGGGTATATCATTAACTACATGTAATTTAGGAGCATTATTTGAACTGATTGGGGCCACTACGGCATCGACTATGGCTTACATTTTACCGCCATACACAAATTTGTTGTTAACTAGTAAGAAGAAGAGTTGGAAGGAAAAGCTTCCTTTCTATCTTTGTATATGCTTTGGTTTCATGATTATGATAATCAGCAGCACCCAAACTATTATTGATGCAGTTAATGGTTCTGATGGACAGCACTGCCAAATATAGGGTATTTTTTCTTTCTGCTGGGTTTTAAAAAACTAGTTTAGTTACCTCATTGGAACTCAAATATTTATCCACTTTGGATAGTATATACGTCAAATTCTTTTGGTATTTTATCGCCGAGAAGTCGGTAGAGCCAGCATCAGATGCAAAGCCATGCAAAGACTGATATAAAGACTGTTATACCAAATGTTATGATATGTTCTTGACTATGTAGTAGCTATATGTGCATGTATGAAATTATTTGGGTGAGATAATATTAATCTTTCCTATCTTTACTGCTTGTAAAGTGCGTAAAGAATTTATTTTTCAAAAAACTTTCTTCCTTTTCCTCAATTTCAAAGGTGTTTTTACTTTCCAAATGATCATTGCCTTCAAGAGCAATAGAATCTGTTAGTTTATGATTTCTCAACATGAATGCGCAACCTAACAAAGGAAAGCAGAATACCAAACCTATGATACATAAAATCTTTTGAACATAGCGGTAAGACATGACTAAAGCTATTCTCTCTGGTGTTCCCCAGGTATAAGTTCTAATGAATGTAAATGGAGAACCGTACGCTTGTGCAGCTAAGGTTGGATCGGAAATTCTTTTTGAAATTTCTTTGGGTAGGATATTAGTCCAGACAGCTCCGCTAACAGAACTACCAAATGCAGAACCAATATTATAAGTGGCAAGGTATAATGAGGTTACTACCGCCATTCTTGCATGAGTTTTAGCGGATGCTTGAATGGAAGCTTGAGTCACATAGGTAAATGAACCTGCACCGAAACCTAATAGACACAAAGAGCCAATGATACCGGAATGAGCACCAGAGTCACCACGGTAATGGACCAGCAAACCAAATGAGACGATCCAACAAGAAATGCCAAATATAATAAAAGGCTTAGTCCTTCTAACTTTAATCAGTATGAACCCGAGGATTGTACCAACGATAACAGAAACAAATGAATACAAGGAGGTAATTCTTGTAGCGGACTTTATGGATTCATGAACTGCAACGACTAGTACAGTATACATGTAATCACCTTGCATATACCAGTTAAAATTGATAAAGAATGCGATGAGTAGAGCGAAAAAGATACCTCTATCTTGAATCAAGTCCCACGGTGTCAATGGATGTCTCGAGTACTTTATTTCCCATAGCATGTATAGTGGTAACACTACAACCCAACCAATAACTTCAGGGACAATAATATGCGCAGTTTTCCATTCCTCTTTCAAACCACCCGCTAAGGTGAATGGAACCAATACACACCCGAAAAATACAGTAATTAATAACATTCCAATGATATCCAATTTCCAAAATGCGATGTCTATACAAAAGGACTTCCACTTCAATTTGTTTAGCGCTTCGAACTCGGGCTTCAATCTGTCTTTAGCATGCTTTCTTGCTAAATACCTCATGTGCAACATACAAATTCCAAGCGGAATACAAGCTAGCGGCAGTATAAAAGCCCACATACCAATACCCCATTTCCAATTAGCACCTATGGCACTTGTTACGTTCCCGCTAATCCAGGTGTTGATGATAAATGGTAAAGCTGGAATGAATAAGGCTAACAACCTCCAGTTCAAGTTGGAAAAGTCAGAAGCAATAACTTCCAAAATTAGAATAATACCGGTAAGACCCAGTTGGTAAAAACAACCACCAACTGCAAATCTTGTAATATTCACCGCTTGCGACTCAATGATGGTCCCCATGCTATAAAAAATGATACTGACAATCATAATGGAAAATCTGCCGAAGATATCTGATAATCTGGCAAAGAAGATCTGGCCTACAGCCGCAATAACCGTCTTAATACAGTTGACGGTCGAAAGCAGCGAGTGCTGGGAGTACGACGAAGTCGCGTACGCCTGGAAAGTGTAACGGATATTACCATCTAGTCCGTAAGCATAGGCAATGAGGAAAAGTGAGAAGAATAATGCGACACGGTAGATCGGGCGGTTGTACATTTCTGCGTAAATCTCGATGTTATGCACACCTGGATCTATCAATTCAATGTAAGAAGGTGCTGGAGAAGATGTGGTTAGCGTTGGCTTGACATCGACCTTGGCTCCTACTTCCTTTTCCAGCATCTCGGGAACGACAACCTCTTCAAATTCCTCGGGGAGGGTATGATTAGCAATACCAGGGTCCATTATGGAAAAATTTTCGTACTTGGTCTTTAACAGTTCTTTTACAAAGCACTACAATGTTCTAGCCTCATCGGTGATGGACGGTGTCCATTGCTTATATAGTATCTGCAAATCATCGCATCACAAAAGTAAATTAAAGGATCACGGATGAGCACTACTAATTATGGCAAAAGACGAACCAGATTGCACCCTCAAATGTGTTCTTTACGGCACATTGTAAACGATGAACTTCGGGGTCTTCCCAGCAGATAAGTTTCTTAAAATGCACCTGGATTAAGCTGCAAGTCATTCTGTGCCTGCGCCGTACGGCGCTTGCGATTAAATCGGAGAACAAACTATGAAAAGCCAATAAGAAACTATTTCACTGGGAAAAAGTGGGAAAAAAGCCTCGCAAGTGAGTCTATAGAAGCTAGAGTTATCTCTATACACAGTAGTCTACATTACACAGCGGTTTCAGTATCCGTTTCTCTTGTAAAGAACCTTATCTGTCTTGTAAGCCACTTTGGTGTACAGCAACTGTGCGCGGTGATTGTAATGGTCCGTAACCCAGTACACTGCAGGCGTACCGAGCTCATCGGCACGGCTGTATACAAATTCTATGAGCTTTCTACCTACACCTTTGACTCTTGCGCGTTCAGTGACATATAAGTCATTCATGTAGACAACTTCTTCGACATGCCACGACGTCAAATGGTTCAGGTAGTGTGCAAAGCCAATTGCATCGCCGGTCTCGGTGTCAAAGGCTAGAGCACCCCATAGTTTGACCGTAGGGTCTATAAACCTTGCGAAGGTAGTGGTGGCTACTTCCGGAGGCATAACCGTTTTTTGGAAACCCTGATACTCCTTCCACAGTTTGTTCCAGGCTTCCTCATCTTTTGGCTCGATGGCCTTCACCACAATTCGATCGTTAACCATTTTTTCCGGTTCTTCGTTTGACATGCCTACGTTCTTCGTGCTTGCAAAAGGTGGAGATGAGTCTGGAGTCTTTTTCATTAGTCTGCACTCATCTATTTTATATGCCCGTTTTCCGCTTTTAAATATCTTGTCGCAACACTCTCCAGTATATTGTTCGCGAAGGTTTCCGCCTGATAACGATTTAATAACCGGATTGGGAAATATACGATGCGGTCAATTGGTGAAAAAGGCCTTACGCAGAGTATGCAATGTACCGCCTGATCATCAGCTGATCGCTTCAGTGCGATCGATTGGATATGCTAGAGTAGCATTCGTGTTTTGTACGTGTACGCCTGAATGTCGGGATAATTTGCAGAGTGTGACAAGAACTTCAGGCCATCAAACAACAATTAGTCAACCATGCACAGATATACAGTCAACACCGAAGTGCTAGACCATTTTTGTCTCTGCTGTTATGCAAACGGGAACTATAACTTTCTGCTGGACGTTCCATTTCCCCATCCCCTTACAACGCATAGTAAACCAAAAGCAGCCACCGCCTCAATCCTACGTTTAATACAAAAGTGAAGAACTACAATGGTTTAATTCTACTAGACGGCATGCTAACCTGAAAAACTCAAGCATTTTTATCTTTTCAGTCGGTCGTAGTTCTCCAACGGTTGTTTTTTCACAGTATATACTTTTTCATATCAGGCGAAAGATACGAGAAAGCCAAAATCAGGCACATTGAAAGGATAAAGCCAAAATCAGGTATACTGAAAGGATGAAAATTTTGGCACTAGCCGTCGCCTTTCAAGGCTTGGCATTGGTATGCTGTACGGATACAATAGACAATTATAACAATTTTACGCATAATACATCGACATTGTACCGCATAGCGGATTATGATAAGAGATTTTGGAGCGTAAAACTACCACCAGTGAATTGGACTACTTGCGGTAATGAAGATCATCCATGGATTACTATCCACTACGACGAGATTGATAAACTCGTTGACGATAAACTGGCAAGTTGGGACAAAGGACCTGTTCCCGATCGTGAAGAATTTAGGAACTCTATCCTTAGACAAGCGAGATGCGACCGCCCACATTACTAGCCATCAATTCTTAATCATTGTAAGCAAGGACTGTCCACTCTAACATTTAGTAGGCTCTCAAACATATGTTAACAAAGCACCACTAATTGCACTTCTGATTTAATTGAAGAAAACGGCGTTAAGTGTTTCAAAAATATCAGGTCAGTTAAGAGAAAAAAAAGAAAAATGGGCCGGCAGTCCTTATTTATTTACTTCCAATTTGAATAACTATATAATTTTAATTAGATCAATTCTCTCCTTTTTTTTTTTCAAGTTACAGTACTGAAGTGGTGGAAAGAACTTCTGGGTGTGAGTCCTGCAAATGTCATAATACTATTACAATTTGCTCTTAATTATACTCCAAGAGATTTAAAGCGCAAGATGAAAATGCTCAAGATCAATGTTTTTCAACCTGAGCAGATGAACTAAGACTCGCTGCTACGTTGTCAGGTATTATTTCTCCTTCTTTTTTCCTATTTACCTGCAACGTTTGGGAAGAAAACGAATAATTTCAAACCACAGCCAAAAGGATAAAGTTCTACGTAAGTAAAAGTGGTTATTCACAACAATTTTAACCACGGAGCGACCATTTTATCAGCGGCTTTCCTGCGCCGTTAATATCTTCGAACAACTGGAGGGATGTCAAACAATCACACTCTCACATACCTTAATCAAAACTTCGATTCAATATTGGCATCTGCTTCACTGCAGTGTCGGAAATCTATATTAGGATGTAATAATTCTTATGCTGTGAAAGACCAAGTTTTGTAAGGACATATCATGCCAGATACTAGAAGTTATTTCCCCTTTCATGACTGTGACAAGCCCCATGCGAAGATTATTTCAAGATGTAATGCCTTAGGCCAGTATGCGTGGCCTCAAGTGAAATATTCTGCAAAAGCACTATCCTCAACAGAGTATAATTGAAACACTGTAAATCATCCATAAATGCAATATACAAAGTAAATTTTACAGTGTCAACCTTCAAACTTAAACTAACATGTTTAAGGCAGCAACACAACAAAAGATAGGACCTTGACGCTGGTATCTAGTAAGCAAAATTGAAATCGCCGAAGTAGCGATAATTATAATGATTTCAACCAGAGCAAAGCTCCTTCCGCAATTTAGAAATGAGATTTACCCTTCCTGATAATAACATTGCCACCCTATATAGGATGACGGTCTTTCCGGCTTCTATAATTGATTTGATATGTTCATAAGGTCCTTTGTAAGAGAAATTTTTGTATGTGGTTTTACCCTTCCATGTGGGTCAATAGACTAAATAAACCAATTTTGTAAGCGCCAAGAGTTGGCTATTAATACATATTATCATTGACCTATAGTTTTCAAGGCTGCAGCTGCTGAGAATTACTGTAGTTGAAAAAAAAACATGAGAGTGAAAGGACTCAGACACCGTTATTTCTAATCACCGACCATGCTGCAATTTGCTATTTCACAAAATGTCTATAATCTGAAGTGCTGAGAAACCCGGACATTTTAACCCGAATTCTATAATTTTTAGAATGGAACAAAATAGTAATGGTACGAGCTCTGGTTGTCGTGTCCTTCTATGGCACCCTTTTACCAATTTAATAATGTCTAGGATTTATCGCTGTACTGCCAAATGCTTCACAACGAAGGGGGAAAGTGTTGCAAAAGCACCTTCCTTACTAAAGGCAGTTTGAAATACATCCAATAAAAAGTAACCTGTGCCTTCAGAGAAACATACTATTGACAATCATTTGTCGTGTTCCTTTCCTGAACATAAGCCTGAAAACAACAATTTTTTTTGTCTGTAGGACTACATTTTAGAGTTTCAGTTGATGTCTGCTTGTTGCGATGGCTAGCCAATCACCTAATCGTTGTCGACATCGTTTATTGAACTATGCAGACAGTTAGTTTAATTTAACTTCAAGGGGCGCGCACCGGAGTTAAAACTAAAAAATATTAAATGAGAAATGTGGGGGTGGGGTATGCGTTTCATGTGCGTGGGGAAAGTATAATCATCAGTTCGGGAACCAAGGAACAAAGGCACCACGCGGCGTGGGATGCTTTCTTGTGCGGTGGGTTGTAGGTAGGCAAGATGGTGAGGCTGAATCCGCCCTAGCCCGGCATGACGTAGATATTCGAGGATAATATTAGATAATAATATCCTTTAACTCCTGGTTTACGAATATTCAGAACCCAATGAAAAGACAGTACTCTCTAGGGTTGATTCCCCTGGATATATGCGCAAATGAACATAGTGTTTGTCGAAATTTATCGTTCAAGGGTGTGAGGTCGTATCTTCCAGCAAGTAATTGCAACTAAAAAGTCATATAAAAGAGGCAGATGAAACAGAGTTGTTTGAGGTAAAACTTCTATTCCTACTTTGCACGTAAGGCATAACAATCAAAAAAAGAAAAAAGAAACAAAAGTTAAACCAAAAAAAAAAAAAAAATGTCTAATGCGCAATCCTCTATTGATAGCGATGGAGATATTCGAGATGCTGATATTCATGTCGCACCACCCGTGGAAAAAGAGTGGTCAGATGGATTTGATGACAACGAAGTCATAAACGGGGATAACGTTGAGCCACCAAAAAGAGGGCTCATAGGTTATCTTGTCATTTACTTACTGTGTTATCCAATATCCTTTGGGGGTTTCCTGCCTGGTTGGGATAGTGGTATCACAGCAGGTTTCATTAACATGGACAACTTTAAAATGAACTTCGGTTCTTACAAGCATAGCACTGGTGAATATTATTTGAGCAACGTGCGTATGGGTCTTCTTGTGGCTATGTTCAGTATTGGATGTGCCATAGGTGGTCTTATTTTCGCCCGTCTTGCTGATACTTTAGGTAGAAGGCTGGCAATTGTAATCGTGGTGTTGGTATATATGGTTGGTGCAATTATTCAGATCAGTTCGAATCACAAATGGTACCAATACTTTGTCGGTAAGATTATCTACGGTCTTGGTGCTGGTGGCTGTTCGGTGTTGTGTCCAATGCTTTTGTCTGAAATAGCTCCCACAGATTTGAGAGGTGGACTTGTCTCATTGTACCAACTTAACATGACCTTCGGTATTTTCTTGGGTTATTGTAGCGTTTATGGTACGAGAAAATACGATAACACTGCACAATGGAGAGTGCCCCTTGGGCTTTGCTTTTTATGGGCTTTGATTATCATCATTGGTATGTTATTGGTTCCAGAGTCCCCAAGATATCTGATTGAATGTGAGAGACACGAAGAGGCCCGTGCTTCCATTGCCAAAATCAACAAGGTTTCACCAGAGGATCCATGGGTACTCAAACAGGCTGATGAAATCAACGCCGGTGTCCTTGCCCAAAGAGAACTAGGAGAAGCTTCATGGAAAGAACTTTTCTCCGTCAAAACTAAAGTCCTTCAACGTTTGATCACAGGTATTCTTGTGCAAACCTTTTTGCAACTTACTGGTGAAAACTACTTTTTCTTCTACGGAACTACCATTTTCAAATCAGTCGGTCTTACTGATGGGTTTGAGACGTCGATCGTCCTAGGTACAGTGAATTTCTTCTCCACTATTATTGCTGTTATGGTCGTAGACAAAATTGGCCGTCGTAAATGTCTGTTATTTGGTGCAGCTGGGATGATGGCTTGTATGGTCATATTTGCAAGTATCGGGGTGAAATGTCTTTACCCTCATGGCCAGGATGGTCCATCTTCGAAAGGTGCAGGTAATGCCATGATTGTGTTCACTTGCTTCTATATATTCTGCTTTGCAACGACATGGGCTCCTGTTGCTTATATTGTGGTTGCCGAGTCGTTCCCTTCGAAGGTCAAATCTAGGGCCATGTCGATTTCGACTGCATGCAACTGGTTGTGGCAATTTTTGATCGGGTTTTTCACACCATTCATTACTGGGTCTATCCACTTCTATTATGGTTATGTGTTCGTAGGTTGTTTGGTTGCAATGTTTCTGTACGTTTTCTTCTTTTTACCAGAAACGATTGGTCTATCTTTGGAGGAAATCCAATTACTATACGAAGAAGGTATAAAACCATGGAAATCTGCATCTTGGGTCCCACCTTCTAGGAGAG
>ERZ794947.110-NODE-110-length-37875-cov-75.916764_pt1 | contig 37875 bp, 22 predicted proteins | sample MGYA00511908_ERZ794947 | MGnify/ENA primary metagenome ERZ794947 (study PRJEB30137, sample SAMN04331400) | food metagenome | isolation source: control ferment replicate 2c | study: EMG produced TPA metagenomics assembly of the Comparison of meta-barcoding and...
CAATATTAATATACACTTACATATAATCAACTATTTATACTATCAAAAAAAAAAAAAGCTTTTTTTTTTTTTTTCCGTTATTTCTTAAGGTTTATGGAATTTCATTCGTAAAGGCGTTTGTCTCTAGTTTGCGATAGTGTAGATACCGTCCTTGGATAGAGCACTGGAGATGGCTGGCTTTAATCTGCTGGAGTACCATGGAACACCGGTGATCATTCTGGTCACTTGGTCTGGGGCAATACCAGTCAACATGGTGGTGAAGTCACCGTAGTTGAAAACGGCTTCAGCGATTTCAACTGGGTAGGTTTCAGTTGGATGAGCGGCTTGGAAAGAGTAGTATTGGGCCAAGTGAGCTCTGATATCAGAGACGTAGACACCCAATTCAACCAGGTTGACTTTTTCGTCAGATTGAGCTAGAGTGGTGGTTGCAGAAGCACCGGCAGCGATGGCGGCAACACCAGCAGCAATTGAAGTTAATTTGACCATTGTTTTTTATTTTGTTTGTTAGTGTTGATATAAGCTTTATTGGAAAGAAAGAAATGAAGGCATATTCTCAGAGAAAGATGACCAAAGCAGTTCTATTTATACCCATTCCTTCATCGATCATCAGTACTCGAACGATTCGTTAACAGGTTCTCATTCACTACCTCACGCCTTTCATATTTCATCCTTCGCACCATCTTTATTGTTAATATGAAGAGGTACTTGAACGATGAATCCATCTTCCACAAATTTCGAGTATGAAGCTACGTTTTCTGGTACCTATAAACGCTCGTATGTAAAGAATGTAGGACTTTGGATTACAGGATAACGAGGTACTTTTGGTACAACCCTTTTACGTGCCTGCGGCGCTTCCGTTTGCAATCAAAGAAAGTATTTGAATTTGGTTTGGACCCTCGTTCAAAAGCCCTATTGTCTAAGCCTTGTACGGCATGTCCTAAACGATTACCGGGGTAGTATTGTTTTTCATTCCGAATTAGAACATCAAATAGTAGCCATGGGTTGGGAGTCGTGCGTATGCGGCAGTAATTCAGGATTCTGCGCACTACAATCAAACTATTTGAACTCTAAATAGTAGAGCATACTTGTGCATTAGTGAATCTTGACGCTAATTATGATCATTTGACCCTTAATTAAAACGTGTAATTACAAGTCAATACCAACTTAGCTAAGCCTAGAGTATCTTAACATTCAGTCTAGTAAGAATTGAGTAAATAAATTGCCTCCGTTACATCCAAGGAAGCTGTTGAACTATGACTAGCAGAAATCACTCACCGACGTACCCAGCGGTAAATTGACATCATCCAAAGAGTGGAAACATTACAAGCATTGTAACTCAGCTAGATTTTAGATGCATTAAAATTGAGCTTACCACCTCGTGAAACAAAAAAAGTGTCCGGAAAACACTGTTAGAGGCACCATTCGAACCACTGAAGATGTTGTCGAAGCGTTTATGAAGGATGAATTGGAAGGCCATACTGACGATGATTAGGGAAAGCTATCATTATCAGTTTTATTGAAAACTTCGAGATGATGAGAAAATCGCATAGAAAAAAGCAAACCTTTCTTTTTAATATAGTGGCTTAATCAACAATATTCAACTGTCTTTTGATTTTGGAGGATTCGATATCTCTGCAAACATATCTAATTTCGTGACACCAGCCAAGGATCGTTGCCTGTTGAATATTGAAGCCACTGACTCGGGATTCGTGTTAGGAGATGCTTTTCTTGTCGACGCATACGTTGTGTACAATCTAGAAGAACACGAAGTCTCTGTTGCTCAGGCTAGCTTTAACGATGAGGAAGAGGATATTAAGGTTATTTCTGACGTTGTCCCAGGTGCCACGCCTGCTCCCGGATACTCCAGTACATGGATGTATACACCTGGCAGTCCCATCAGAACAAGGGACTTTTATAACATTAGTTGGACGTCCTATTCAGAGAATTCTGAATACCAAACGTCAATTGCCACTGCAATTGCAAGTAGCAGTAGCAGTAGTAGCAACAGTCCAGATGAAACAACTGCAGAAAACCGGAACTCCGGAGACAGCCTCTACAAATCATCCTTATTCTTTTCGCTGATATCTTTTTTTTCTATCGCACATATTTTTGTAACCTTGTAAAGAAAAGAAGAATGTATTCTTTATCGAGTATCTATCTTGCAGATTTTCTATCCAAAGCTGAAGTGTACTACACAACAGAGAGTTTTATAGCACTATTTTACATATTATATATATGTATTGGTCAGTTTTTGAATCTGGGAGGTAAATGTGGTAATAGAGGAACAGATCATTGGAAGATTATTGTGAATTTTTCTCAACAGGAAAAACCGATTCTTATGGCCTCTTAGTTTGACATTAAATCCAACAACCGAATGAGCATTTCCACTGAGTGAATGGGGTATGAGAAGAGCATCGGATCTGAAAAAGGAAAACTCAATGTTGTTCCTTTTTTTTTCAATTTGTTATCATGTATCTACTCATGGAGGCTAATCTGACAAATACTGGAACCTCTGGATTTTATCGTTCAAGAATTTTCTCTCGCGATAAGAGGGAATTGCGAATTTTGATTGCTTGATAAGGATGCTATCACTATGTCGAAGATTGTATCAATTTATTTTATGCGCAGAGCAAGGTATACAATCGAAGAGTAGAGATTTTCACGATATCTATAGAGTGGTTTTGGCTCTTGTTGTTCTTCAGAAATTCCCTACGGGGAAAAAAAAAAAACTTTATGATAACGTAATGACACTTATTGAGTGGTGCTGATGTTAATTCTCTTGCCGTTTTGATTTGAAGAATAATGTTTTTAGGATGAGGGTGAAGGTACTATCACTGTTATTTTTGCTTGAAAATACGAGCAAAGTCGAATTTTGACTCCATTGAGAATCGAAAAGTGTGCAAAATGATAATAGAACAGGATTTTCACACAATAATTGCCAATCTGGTTAGATTCTGCCAGCGATATGCGTTATCTTTGTACGTTCTATCGTAGTACCGCTATACGAATGTAATATGTTGTCATTGATCAATGTAATGGTAGCATATAGCATTCAATTCGTTTATATACAGCACCTATGTGGCATTGCCATCTTCCTGGGATTAGAATGTAACTCAGATCGACAGATCATCAAAAAGTTATGAGAATCAAAAACGTTGTACTATTAGGGTTGTCTTTGGCATCGGTTAAAGCCTCGCCAATTGAAAGATTATGGAAACGGTTTTTAGCGAATGAACCAAGTGAAACACAAATGGTAAACACAACCACTTTTGTATATCCTCAGACGCAGTCAGTTGAACTATTTCCAATGAATATGTGTAGAGGTATTACGTTGGAAGATGCTACGATAGACCAATTGCAGGGTTACTTCGATAAAGGTGTTCTTTCGTCAGAGGATGTTGTGCGCTGCTATCTAGACCGCTACTTTCAACTTAATTCGTATGTCAATGGTGTATTGCAAGTCAATCCCGATGCTATTTCAATTGCACAGGAAAGAGATCGCGAACGAGCAGCAGGAGTTGTTAGAAGTCCATTGCACGGTATTCCATTTTTAGTTAAGGACAATTATGCAACGAAGGATAAAATGGATACTACATGCGGTTCATGGATGCTTTTGGGTTCAGTAGTGCCACGAGATGCTCATGTTGTATCCAAATTAAGAGATGCTGGTGCTGTGTTGTTTGGTCACTCTACATTAAGTGAATGGGCAGATATGAGATCATCAGATTACTCTGAGGGTTACTCCGCTAGAGGTGGCCAAGCACGCTGTCCTTTTAATCTTACTACCAACCCGGGAGGTAGTTCTTCCGGTAGTGCTGGTTCTGTAGCTGCAAATATGATAATGTTTTCATTAGGAACCGAAACTGACGGTAGTATTATTGATCCAGCAATGAGGAATGGTATTGTTGGTTTTAAACCAACAGTTGGTTTAACTTCAAGGTCTGGTGTAATTCCAGAGTCGGAACATCAGGATTCAACTGGACCCATGGCTAGGACTGTCCGTGATGCAGTATATGCTTTCCAATATATGTGGGGGATTGATGAGAAAGACGTGTACACCCTGAACCAAACTGGTAAAGTTCCAGATGATGGTGATTATGTGAAATATCTGACCGACAAAAGTGCTCTGAAAGGTGCAAGATTTGGTTTACCATGGAAAAAGCTTTGGTCATATGCCAGAACTGATGAAATTCCTAGACTTTTAGAAGTTATTAAAGTTATTGAAGACGCAGGAGCTACAATTTATAATAATACCGACTTTGGAAATTTAGATGTTATTTCAGATAGTGGCTGGGATTGGGACTTTGGATCAGCAAATGAGAGTGAATTCACTGTGGTGAAAGTTGACTTCTATAATAACATCAAGTCTTACTTGAGCGAATTGGAAAACACAAATATTCGCTCCCTAGAAGACATTATTGCATATAACTATAACTTCACTGGTAGCGAAGGCGGATACAATAATACACATCCTGCCTTTTCATCTGGTCAAGATTCTTTCTTAGACTCTCTGGCCTGGGGAGGTATCAAGAATGCGACCTACTGGGAAGCTGTCGAATTTGTTCGAAGAACTTCCAGAGATGAAGTTATTGACCACGCACTTAACTATACTGATCCTAATACCGGTGAAAATTTCAAGCTGGATGGTCTTTTGGTTCCAAGTGGTTTGTCAATCACATACCAGCAAGCAGCTAAAGCTGGTTATCCAATGATTACATTACCGATAGGTGTTAAAAAGGCTAATGGCAGACCTTTTGGTCTTGGCATAATGCAATCTGCTTGGCAAGAACCTCAGTTGATCAAATACGGCTCCGCTATCGAAGATTTATTAAACTATAAATGCAAGCCACAGTACTATGATTATGTGGCAAAAAATATCCCCGTTATATAATAGCCAAACTGAATATTTTAATTATACACTTATTCTTTTTTTCGTTTACTCTCTTTACTAATTTTGGTGATAGTACTATTTTCATAACAGAGTTAAAGAGCTAGTCTTTTTTGGGTCTGTATCTACTGCATTTTCTTCTCGATTTTTATAATTTTTAATGATTTCTACCCTTATTATAATGTCCTTGTGACAATATATTTATAATTAATGAGTTTACCAATCTTGCTATAGAATATTATCTACATATCTATCTCTAACAGTGCCGAATGTAAAGTCATCTCATTTTTCCATAGTTCTGGTCTCTAATTTTCCCACTGTTCGTCCGATATGCGTTTACATTACTACCGAAAACAAATACAGAGCAAGTTTCGAACCTTTGGACAAGTTATTGTACTGTACTTCGCAATTCTTTTAACAATTATAACAACGTACTCCTCAGCAGCTTGCTTGAGGATGCATCACTAGGTCTATAATCAGTGCGAGTCCTTCATCACATTACCCTCATATATTTAAACGCAACTGCTTGTGAAGCTTTCCCCTATCACCAGCACATTCTGCAAAAACTAATATATACCATGAGTAATCACTGTTATGACAGAGATAAACATTTCTTTCATAACTAGAACTAAAACAGTTTTATTGAATGTCTCGGCCACCTTCTTATTGTGGTGTATCAATAATGGCAACCAAAACTATGAGATTATCTACGAATCATATACCCATGACTAAATATACGTCTTCCTAATTACGGTAACACAAATCTTGTGTTTTCATCTCAAGCCACCTTCGGTGTCTCTCCAGTCAAATTAAAGTACCCTTTTCTCGACAATAAAAAGGCCCAAATAAAATAGTAATGCATAGCAAAAGAAGAAATAATAGCGCCTCTCATACAATTTGAGAACCTGGCATTGGATATGCGACTAAAGGGACGTAGGAGCTATCTTTATTCGCAATTGAACAATATAAGGAATACCAACCGCAACAGCTGCTCAATATACCAAAATATCCTCCTGCCATGGACGCATTGACGCTTTGTGTGAAAGAACCGATACATAACATTAAAAACGTCAGGTCCAGGAAAAATAGCAGCAGGAATATTCCCCAGGTACTTTTCATGGAACAGACCATAACCAGAAAATTGAATACGGTCCATCCGGCAAGGTAAAATCCCAGTATATTTTGTAGTGCTTGAGGATCATCAGCATATGCCTTAGTTACACCGAATTGTTCGATGTTTAGGCACCCCCAACTAATCCAAAAGCCTCCAAATGAGCCAAAAACCGTCATACAAAATGTGTCTCCGACACAGAAGGAGAGAAGTCCTGATAGCAAAACAACAGCACCACCAAAAATAAAGGATGCGTTCAATAAATAAAGATTTGTGACCCCGCGCACTCTTGCGTTAACCAAACCCAATGTTAAACACATAAACGAGAAAGAGGCCAGCCCGAGTGGAAGAGGATTGGCAAATCCAACTTGCTTTGGTAGCTCTTTGTGTGTAGCGGGAGTTAGGTCTTCTAAGAAGATGTTTGCGTCACCCTTTCTGAGGATCCGGCCCTCAATCAGAACGTATTCACCAGCGGACTCGAAGTGTTCGCAGCTAAATGCTCTTTTGTTTTCATTAGACGTCTGTGGCGCTACCTCCCCCTGTTGGGTCTGTACTGCTTCTTTCATATCGCCTCCAAATGAGGATGCTGAAGATATGTGCTCCATTTTAAAATGTTCACTATTTATGTCTGCGTTTGATAATTCACAGGCTAAAGCATTTGCTTCAAGGTACAGAATTTCTCATCTTTTATACGTGCTAAACTTTTCCATAGTTTCCTTTTTTGTTGAGCACACTACTACAGTGGAAAACTACAACAAAAGTCTGTTGTTTCCGGGCCACATTCTGGGTCACACTATGGAGAAAGACAGAAAGAGAAAAAGCTCCTTGAAAAATTGCTTATTTTTCTTCTACATGCCTTTGCTATTACTCTTGCTGTTTGAATCCGAGAAAAGAAGGAATAAAAGCATAAATAGTCATACCATCCGGTTGTGGGGGCGGGGGTAAATTATTACCTAAACTTAATATTGAATTTATTGTTCTCCATCCATTATTGTGTTTTGGTCCTTAAACTTAGCAGTAATAATGAGGTTAACTTTATGTCGTCCTTGTTTGCAAGCGCGAGTGCCTGTAGGAAAATTCGTTTTATCCTTTCCCGTCTGAGTTGTTCGAGCTTTTCTTTGTCTGTGTCTGTGTGCAAGAGAAAAAGAAAGAGGCAACTCATACCGTTCCGCAGGGCAATGTGTATCTTACTGCCACATTGATGAGAGATATCGCGACTTGGTGCGTCTTTCTACTGTTATATTCAGAGACATGAATATGTTCTCGAAGAAATACTCGTTAGGTACTCAGACCTGGCACGCACAAGCATGATTTTTGAACATCGTTGCATTCGACAAGAAATACATAATCTTTCATACCATTCTACTGAGTTTGTACAAAGCTTATTTTTATCTCTCGATCTTGCTTTTGTAAGTTCTTTTTCGTATTTCATGTATACACGTCAATTGTTTATGAATCTATCAACGAAAAATGGCATCGCTGGCGCCAGACGCGCGTGCGACTGCGCCGCCAGTTAAACAGCCCCACAGTAACTCCAGTCGAAACAGATCTAACCAACTTAGATTTCACAAGGGTACATCAGTGGCTTCTTTTTGTATAACCTTTCTTATACAGAAAACCAATAAGAGTGGCCTGCTTGCTTGTCTTCGGTTTTAGTGTATTATCGTCAACAACAAAAAATAGCAAGTTGAGATGTGAAGGGGAATACGAGACCGGAGATACGTAAAGTGCTGCGAGCCTTTAGAATGTCCAATAAAAAGACCGCAGTTTTTCGAACAAGATTGAACGAGATTAGTTAATTGTTGCATCCCGAGAACTTCCGATGCCTGTGGAAGAAATACGTAATTTGTTTGCCACAAAGCAGAAATCGATCCCGCGAAGTTTGTTTTCCGCACCCATGTATGCGTAAAACTTTCTTTTTCAGGGGGGGCTCGCCCAGAGAAATAAGGGATGATGAGGTAATTATCGTGGGGTAGCCTCCGTGCCTTCATTCGTGCCTTCTTGATTTTTTTTGCCTTTGTGCCTAGTTCTCCTTACCCCGCGGTACCCCACCGCACAGTCGCACAAGAGCTGTAGCAAGCACTTTTCTTATGTTCTTTAGCTCGCCATTTTTCCTTCGAGATACAGCAAGCAATACGTCATTGTAAAAGCTTAGGACATCGCATGCCGTGGAAATATCTAGAAATACTATACTCTTTACGTTTCAGACAAAATGGGAGAACCATCATGGCCCACGGAGAAGACCGTTGTAGCGATTGCTGCCTCAGTGTTCCAAGTTTCATATATTCTTTCCTACATATAAATAGCTAGTAGGAATTGTCCAATTGTTCGCATCAACGCCCTTTGTTGGACTTAACATATGAAAATTGTTCATGTTATAGTAATAACAATAACAACAATAAATAATAATAGTAATAATAATAGCAGTATTCCGAAATAAAAAAGAATGACAAAATCAAACGAAACAACAGCTACCAACTTGAACGCTAAAACTCTCAAAAGTTTTGAATCTACCCTTCCAATACCAACTTACCCTAGAGAAGGCGTTAAACAAGGTATTGTTCACCTGGGAGTCGGTGCATTCCATCGTTCCCATTTAGCTGTTTTCATGCATCGTTTGATGCAGGAGCACCACTTGAAGGACTGGTCCATATGTGGTGTCGGCCTAATGAAGGCAGATGCACTAATGCGCGATGCTATGAAGGCTCAAGATTGTCTCTACACAGTTGTGGAGCGCGGTATCAAGGACACTAACGCCTACATTGTCGGTTCCATTACTGATTACATGTACGCTCCCGATGATAAAAGAGCTGTCATTGAAAAGATGGCCAATCCAGACACGCATATCGTGTCTCTGACAGTCACAGAAAACGGTTACTACCACAGCGAAGCAACAAACTCGCTGATGACCGACGCTCCTGAAATTGTCAATGACTTGAACCATCCAGAAAATCCGGCCACTCTGTACGGATACCTATATGAGGCCTTGTTGCTACGTTACAAAAAAGGTCTTACTCCATTCACTATTATGTCATGTGACAACATGCCCCAAAATGGTGTCACAGTCAAGAACATGCTTGTTGCGTTTGCCAAGTTGAAGAAGGATGAGAAGTTCGCTGCTTGGATCGAAGACAAGGTTACTTCTCCTAATAGCATGGTTGATCGTGTGACCCCACGTTGTACTGATAAAGAGCGCAAGTATGTCACTGACACCTGGGGAATTAAGGATCAATGCCCCGTTGTCGCAGAGCCTTTCATCCAATGGGTTCTTGAAGACAATTTCTCCGATGGCCGTCCTCCATGGGAACTTGTTGGCGTTCAAGTCGTCAAGGACGTCGATTCCTATGAATTGATGAAACTGCGTCTACTTAACGGTGGACACTCTGCCATGGGGTACTTGGGATACTTGGCAGGCTACACCTATATACATGAGGTTGTCAACGACCCAACAATCAACAAGTATATTCGTGTTTTGATGCATGAGGAAGTCATTCCATTGTTGCCTGAAGTTCCAGGTGTTGATTTCGAAGAATACACTGCGTCAGTGTTGGAAAGATTCTCTAATCCAGCAATCCAGGACACCGTGGCACGTATTTGTTTGATGGGCTCTGGTAAGATGCCTAAGTATGTTTTACCATCTATCTACGAGCAGTTGCGCAAACCAAATGGTAAGTACAAGTTATTGGCAGTGTGTGTCGCTGGCTGGTTCCGTTACTTGACTGGTGTAGACATGAATGGGAAACCATTCGAAATTGAGGATCCTATGGCAGAAACCTTGAAAGCGGCCGCAGTTAAGGGTGGTAAAAATCCTCACGAATTGCTTAACATTGAAGTCCTGTTCAGTCCTGAGATCCGTGATAACAAGGATTTTGTTGCACAGTTGACCCACTCTCTAGAAACCGTTTATGATAAAGGTCCAATTGCTGCTGTTAACGAAATTCTAGACCAAGTGTGATTTTGGAAATGATCTAAATGCCTTGATAGTAATGACTAGATATCTGCGGTAGATTATATAATGTTATATTACTGTATATTGTTTTCATTTAGAGAAGAAGTAACGAGTTATGTTCCTGTAAATATATCTTCAAACATATTCAATAATTATTGTCCGAATCTCTCAAAAGGATTCATTCTGTGTTTCTCGTCGCCATCGTCATCGCCATCGCATCTTTTGCCCTCCGCCATAATTATACTTTTCCCACTCCGCTGTTATGTAGGAAAAAAAAACTATGCACAATGTTACCTTCAGTCATTATAGCTACGACAATCTTCATAAATTCGTGATAAATTAAAACTAAACGTTAGGTAAAATATAATATACAATGCTGTCTATAAGGACAAGCGTATGCACTCAATGATCAATTTGAACCCTTTGGGAACTTCAAAAATTTCTTCCAATCTTTTTTCTCAGTCTTTCTTTCCTCAGCAGGAATTCCTCTCTTCGAAGGAGGAACCCAAGATGCAGATTTCCATGGCTTTACACCTTCTTCATATAGTAATTGGATTTCCTCCAAAGATAGACCAATTGTTTCTGGTAAAAAGAAGAAAACGTACAAAAACATCGCAACCAAACAACCTACGAACACATAACCATAATAGAAGTGGATAGACCCAGTAATGAATGGTGTGAAAAACCCGATCAAAAATTGCCACAACCAGTTGCATGCAGTCGAAATCGACATGGCCCTAGATTTGACCTTCGAAGGGAACGACTCGGCAACCACAATATAAGCAACAGGAGCCCATGTCGTTGCAAAGCAGAATATATAGAAGCAAGTGAACACAATCATGGCATTACCTGCACCTTTCGAAGATGGACCATCCTGGCCATGAGGGTAAAGACATTTCACCCCGATACTTGCAAATATGACCATACAAGCCATCATCCCAGCTGCACCAAATAACAGACATTTACGACGGCCAATTTTGTCTACGACCATAACAGCAATAATAGTGGAGAAGAAATTCACTGTACCTAGGACGATCGACGTCTCAAACCCATCAGTAAGACCGACTGATTTGAAAATGGTAGTTCCGTAGAAGAAAAAGTAGTTTTCACCAGTAAGTTGCAAAAAGGTTTGCACAAGAATACCTGTGATCAAACGTTGAAGGACTTTAGTTTTGACGGAGAAAAGTTCTTTCCATGAAGCTTCTCCTAGTTCTCTTTGGGCAAGGACACCGGCGTTGATTTCATCAGCCTGTTTGAGTACCCATGGATCCTCTGGTGAAACCTTGTTGATTTTGGCAATGGAAGCACGGGCCTCTTCGTGTCTCTCACATTCAATCAGATATCTTGGGGACTCTGGAACCAATAACATACCAATGATGATAATCAAAGCCCATAAAAAGCAAAGCCCAAGGGGCACTCTCCATTGTGCAGTGTTATCGTATTTTCTCGTACCATAAACGCTACAATAACCCAAGAAAATACCGAAGGTCATGTTAAGTTGGTACAATGAGACAAGTCCACCTCTCAAATCTGTGGGAGCTATTTCAGACAAAAGCATTGGACACAACACCGAACAGCCACCAGCACCAAGACCGTAAATGATCTTCCCGATAAAGTATTGGTACCATTTATGGTTCGAACTAATCTGAATAATTGCGCCGACCATATATACCAACACCACGATCACAATCGCCAGCCTTCTACCTAAAGTATCGGCAAAACGGGCGAAAAGAAGACCTCCTATAGCACAACCAATACTGAACATTGCCACTAGAAGACCCATACGCACATTGCTTAAATAATACTCTCCAGTGCTATGCTTGTAAGACCCAAAATTCATTTTAAAGTTGTCCATGTTAATAAAACCTGCTGTAATACCACTATCCCAACCAGGCAGAAACCCCCCAAAGGAGATAGGAATACAAAGCAGGTAGATAGTAAGATAACCTAGGAACCCCCTCTTTGGTGGCTCGATGGCATCCCCATTTATGACTTCATTGTCAACAAATCCATCCGATCACTCTTTTTCTACAGGTGGTGCGACATGAACGTCTGTACCAGAAGCGTCTCGAATATCTATACTATTATGAGAAGATGATTGCACACTAGACATCTTTTGGTTTTTTCGTTTGGTTTTTTTGTTTTGTTTTTGTTTTTGTTTTTGTTTTTGTTTTTGTTTTTTAAATCTTAATATTTTAGAAAAGAAGTACAAGTTGAGGTAAAAGAAACTGTCTCAGTGGCCATTTATATATGGCTGGTCAATGGCTGTTCTCTAAGAGAAGACGATATATTCCATAGTATTGGGTTGCTTTTTTCTGTATACATTCAGGGGCAGCAAACCTCAAAGATTTGATCTCCTTCATGGAGCTTCGTATATTCTTGGGCTAGGAGCTTGAGATTATTATTACCTAATACAATCCTCGAAGGTTACGTCACTGCTTTCTTCACTTTAAAATCCCTGCACAAAAAAATCACACCACTTCTCACTGCATTGGTGCCTTGGTGCCTGTGCAGATGATTTTCGCGCCCTTACGCATGCAATACGCATACCCCGCCCCAACATTTACCTTTTTATTCTTAAATTTTAACTCCGTTATGCGTACTTCGAGATAAAATCTAAATTAATTGCCTGCATACCTAGTATTTTTACAAACGAGTGCTGTCCACGGAAACTCTCTGCGGAAAAGGAAAGGTGCTTAATTCCTTCCGCGGACTCTTTTGAAAATGCAAGAAAATGTGTTTAGTGTCTGGAACCGAAGATGAATGCTAAGCCAAAGGTAATTAGTGGATAGGTAATGAAAGATTTCCTACTTACTTAGATTCTCAGGTATACGTCCTTAGTTCGTATACAAGAAAGATGCTAATCTGAACGCTACGAATTTTGTCACTATATTGTATGCCACATACTCAACAAAATAGTGAATGGATAAGGTTACGATAGCATATTTTGAAAGGCTAACTCACACTTTACTATATTAGCAGAGCAGCTTTACTAGTAGTTTTAGAAAATACCGTACAACCTGCACATGAGAATCCATATCTCGCTCTTTTTCTTTGAGTAAACATAATGACTAAACTCATTTCTTTTTTTTTTTTTTTTTTTTCATTTTTGTTTTCTTCTTTTGTTCAACCTCTAGCCATTGAAAACCTTACTCAAATGGATCTGGTTGTTTTCAATGTGTTCTGGAGTTTTCTCTGATGTTCTGGAATATAGAATTAAGGTAAACTTCGCCTGCCATAGATACCCACTCTTCTCCAATAGTCTCGGAAGGGTAAATAGTCCAATTTCCAATGGAATGATGAAGTACCTAGTGGAGAATTGTTCGATATCAGAATGAACATGTATATGGTTATAAAAGCTCGCGGAAAATAAACGCTGTCATTTACGGAATTAGGCAGCAAAACGGCCAATGGGTGTTTAATATCATAGGTCAGATTTGATGTACTTCTGAGCTTTCAAAGACCTATGTACGTAAGTGTGGTTCGCTGAAATCAGAATCCAATGTAACAGGGTGTTTTATTATACTACTTCTTGGAACCATTCTAAGACAGCCGCTGGCGATTTGGATAATAACATGTACGCTGGTGGAAGAAAACTTGAGATGAATATGATATCAACATATGGAATACTTTTCTTACCTGTCTTCAGAAAAAATCTAAGGTGTTTTGATTTCTCGTGACCAAGCAATTTACATTACTAGAATCTTTCGATAGTAGCCAAATTATCTACTGGCCATGTCAAAATTAAGATCAAGGCATTGACAATATGAGAAAAACATTTCGTGCCAGTTTATTCATTGTAATAACAAAAGATTTTCCCCTGTCAAGGGCTGTTCTAATAGCGATTCGCCAGCTATTTTTATAGGATACATCAATGTCAGTATGAAGATCATAACCAAATGTAAAAACACAATGTGTAAAAATAAAAATGTTGTCCCTTGAACAGTGGAAAATTTGTACGTTTGCTGGTTTTGATTTTATCGGCAAGAATGGTAATATTGTAAATACCAGAATATCGTGAAGCGGTGGCATTAGGCTATTTGTAAACAACCGCTTCTTCAAGAGAAATACAGGCTTTAGGTGCATCTGGCAAGCTTTGGTTAGGTTGTTCCTGTATGACCAGAAAAGGTAGACTTTTGGATGAAATTTGGATCACCGGTGCATTTGGTATTCCAAAATTTCTGGTTTTCTTAAAAAGAGGAGGACGAGTGCCTTTGTTTGGCTTTTGGTTTTTTGGTTTTTGTTCTATTTTCATCATTTTTCACCTGGGTTTGAATTTGCATGTCGCAATTTAGATTCGGAACGGCTTTGAAAGCTCGAGGAAGATCCAAGGACGAGATTGCTTGCAAATCTATACCGAGTGCTTGCGAGAGGATTTTAGGGTCTGTCCTAAAATGTTTTTCTAGTAATAGGCCAAATATATGTGCCAATTACTTCATTTAGAAATTCTGGCTTCAGTAAAGATTTATTTGAGCATTGTTTAAGTAGCCCAAATTATGCTTGTAGCGCATATTGCATACAGTTTTAACGGAAAAAAAAATTGGAAACAATGATTTATCAAGAGGGGCGAAGTTGGTCTTGCTACCGGTTGTTACATGGATAGTTTATAGCTCTTCAAGGAGCACAAGGAAGCAGAGACCCAGTTTATTACTACTAAGACATTTTTACAACAAAATCTGCAGATCTCGTTCGTGTGTCTATACCACTTCATAGATTTTCCAAATGGAATTTCAATTTTTTCTAGGGTAGAAACATTGAAAATATGGCTGCGAAGTACTGACAAGCTAAAAATACAGGAGGCACCATAGCGATACGCATAGTAAGGAGCAGCACTTTGTATTGGGATATATCTTATGAAATACGAAGAACGCATTCAAACATCTTTCAATTTGTAAATACAACATGATCACAAAATTAATAATGATATAAAATGGATAAAAAATCCAGCATGTAGGTCATATGATTCACCTTGAGCTTGCTTTTGGTAATGTTACTACCTACCATCTTGATCAGGTGAGATCAGTTACGCGTATCATATCACGTGTGTTTTGCCTGACAATGTCCAGCCACACTGTGAGCACCACAGTGAGCATATCTCGAGATTTGAAATTTTAGTATACATAGAACTTGTCAAGTGATATGAAAAGCGCGAAAAAAACTTTATCTATCGCCCTATACATCAAACATGGTATCATTCTTCCTGTGGCTTTACTTGTCTTATATTCATCATGTCATCACTATGTATACTGTGTTTTATTTTTTAGGCGTTATATAAGCACAGTAGTGTTCATTCAGTTCGATCTAGCTATAATCTAAGATGTAGAAAAATTAACCGGCATTTGAAACAAACCTGTTGAAGGCATCAGCTAATAAAGTCATGGACGGCTCGACGAAGTATAGTGCGCAGAGCTATGCGGACGATCCCCGTAACGAAAACGTTCTGATCTCCGTGAATGGAGAGCTTGTTCCTCGAGACCAAGGTTGCGTGTCAGTGTTTGATGCTGGCTTTGCACTGGGCGACGGTGTGTGGGAAGGTATGCGTCTTATTAATGACAAGATCTTCGCCAGTTCTGAGCATATAGACCGTCTTTATGCAGGCGCATTGAGTATTCAGCTTAATATTGGACTATCAAAGGACGAAATCCTTCGTGAAATCTACAAAACAACAGAGGCAAATGATATGCATGATGGTGCGCATATTCGTCTCATGGTCACACGAGGCAAGAAAAAGACTCCTAATCAGGATCCTCGTTTTGCGTTAGGAGCACCAACTATCGTTATCATTGCTGAATACAAAGCTCCAAACCCAGCCGTATGGTCCAAAGGTTTACAACTTTTAACATCTACCATTCGCTGCAGCAACCCTGATGTTTTCGACTTGCATTTGAACTCGCACAGTCGATTGAATTTAATTCAGGCACTTCTTCAGGCCATTAATGCGGGCTGTGATGAAGCGTTGATGCTTGATCAACGTGGTTTTGTAGCCAGTTGTAACTCCACCAACTTCTTCATTGTATGCAAGGGAGAACTATGGACGTCCACCGGACTGTACAATTTCAAAGGTATAACTAGAAAAAAAATTATAGAATTGTTCAAGAATAAGGTTGGAGTTGTGCGTGAGGTAGATTTTACACTTGCAGAGGCTTATTCCGCAGATGAGGCCTTTGTTACAGGAACTTTAGGCGGTGTCACTCCTGTCACGGTGATAGATGGACGTCCGATAGGGACCGGTCAAGTCGGTGATGTAACCAGAAAGATCAGCGATATATACAGGGAGTTCATTTCAACTTAGGAGTTCCTGATTATGCACATCTCGTCAATCAAAGTTCTTCTTCAGTTTGCTTGAGTATATAAATGTATATATTTCCTTTCTTTTCCCTCATAGCCGCCACAACGTTCTCCTAATTTACGTAGCGTAAGTACATGCATAATGAGTACGTGTAACTGAACGGCTTGGTCGCCGGCAAGGGCTGATAGAGCAATATAAGAAAAGTAAGGTCGATTTCCCACTTCCCCCTTGTCTTCCAAAAGCCTGTTGGGTTTAAAGGACTCTTGCATAACCCTGCCGTTGCTTATCAGTATTCTAACATCTGTACCTTGACGCAAGTTTCCACACATATTATTATAATCCGAACGGATCGTTTTCTTGTTCTGCAAAAAAGCCACAACAGAAAAGAGCCATAGTAGTGGAGTTTTTCCATCTTGTGCGTGCGATTGCAGCCTACATAGTGTTTAATGCTAGATGTCTTCTTTTGTATTTAAACTCAAGAGTGCACATGCATATCTTACATCTTGATAAGTACAATGGTTGACAGGACCTACCTGTGACAAAGGCAGTGTACACTTGAAAACATGGCATATCAAGACGAAGTCAAAGGGCCATCTATAACGTCGCAGAAGCAGATTGACACTTCGAGCATTTCTATCAATGACCCTATATTATTGTTAGATGATAATGAATTGAAGCAGAAAAAGAGAGTACTAATGAAAATAGATCTAGTAATACTTCCCTTCCTAACCTGCTGTGTGTTCCTACAAATCTTAGATAAGAACTCCCTGTCATACGCTGCAATCTATGATTTGCGTAAAGACTTGCATTTGGAGGGACAACAATACAGCTGGTTTGCAACGATCTTTTACATTAGTTACTTGCTTATGCAAATCCCCGTTTTTTTCCTGCTGCCAAAGATCAAAAATTTGACCGGTTTCATGTCATTATTGCTAACGTGTTGGGGTATTCTAGTTATGCTTCTTGCTGCATGCAAGAACTTTGCTGGGTTTGCAACAGTCAGGTTTTTTCTTGGAATGTTCGAAGCTGCTCTTCAACCTTGTTGTATTATTGTTTCAACAAGCTGGTACACTAAAAGAGAGCAACCGTTGAGAATGGCAATGTGGTCCAACACCTTTGCAGGTATATTCAATGGTATTTTTGGATATGCATTTGGTCACTGGAATGCAAAACTACATATCTGGCAGTATATGTTCATCGTCTACGGAGCGGTCACAGTTGTGTTCGGCATATTCACATACTTTGTTATCCCTGCAGACATCGAGTCTGCTTGGTTTCTGAATAAAGAAGAAAAGAAAATTGCCACTATGAGAATTGCCACTAATCAGACGGGCATCAAATTCAAGGTAGAAACGCTCAAATGGACTCAAATTCTCGAGAGTATTCGTCATGTCAAGTATTGGCTGATAGTCATTTTCATTATCGTTCAGAACTTTATTAATGCAGGTATCACGAACTTCAATACTTTCATCATAAAAGGCTTCGGATATTCAAACTTCAGGACTATGCTGTTAGCCACCCCACAGGCAAGTGTCGCAATGGTCGTGTCACTGTTGGCTGCGGCTGCAACATATTATATCAAAAGAATAAGATGTCTTTTGATATGCATCACAACAGGCGTGACAATGACCGGCATAATAATGATATGGAAGATTTCTCCAGAGACACATAGAAACGCCTGTTTGGCAGCCATTTATATTGCTGGATTTTTCAATACTCCTTACGTTCTGATTCTTTCTTTACTTGCTTCCAACACCAGTGGAGATACTAAAAAAGCGTTTGCATCCTTCAGTGTTGGTGTTTTCTATGCACTAGGAAACTTAATCGGCCCACAATTTTTCCTAAATTATGAAAGTCCAAATACCAAACTGGTATCAAAGCAATGCTATCAGCCTGTGTTATTATGATTTTTTGTGCCATGTTGTACGCTCTTCTATGCATTAAGGAGAACAGAGAGAGGGACCGCAAGCAGAATGACAATGATTCAGGAAATATGCTTACTCTGACAGAGATTGGAGGGCAGGTAGATAAGGAGGATTTGTCTGATGTTCAGAACAAGTACTTTCGCTACGTTATTTAAACATAACGATAAGAGACAGCTTTCTGGGAGTAAAAGGCGTAACTAAGCATTTATTTTGATTACCACCTTCCCCCACTTCCTCTTCCGTTCTCCGAGGTAGAACACTAGTGCATACGTGTACCAGAAGTGAACATGCCTCAGCACATAATTTTCTACTTCTATTTGATAGATACCATGCTTGTGCTAGCAGCTTTTTATAGAGGGAATCAAACTATGCATCTGCACATCTGTACACATATATTTCTATACTTTAGTGTACGCAAGAGTCCTTTGGATAAAACTTCTATTCCTCAAAGTGGTTTCGTACCAGCTGGATCTTCCTCGATAGAACTACTGCGGAACCTAACTCAACTCCGTTGGTTTAACAATACCAAGGAAAAATAGGTAAACTCTCTAGCTTTCTTCAACTCTTGTATGGCTTTTTCACTTTCCATAAACATGATGTTATATTAGAATATCTGGTCATTGCAAGAATTTCACCTTCAAAGTCTCGGTATAAGTCTCTTGCTTTAATGAATCCTGAAAGCAGCCTTTCCGTGAAAAGAACGTAACGACTTACGGCAGACATAGTCCAAAACAAAAGTATTCTTTATAGTATATATATATAAATGCTACGACTTTGACATTACTTCTCTCAGCAGTAATTAAGATGGTGGCTTTATAAAGTTTTCTTATACAGTAAACGTAACTATTTGAACATGTCTTTTTTTTTCATCGCTTTATCGCCAAGCTAGATAGATACAACCGATCAATGCACAAACATAAACTTCCCTCATCATCCATACTTCAATCAAAAACAATCCTGGCAGACATTGCTGTGAGAGGTGGAGCTACTTTAGTAACTGCAGGGTCCTCCCCGATAAAATTACTGGGGAACCCAACATCAAATGGAACGATGCTTTCTAGGAACTTTATCTGTTCTGGCGTCAACTTGATACTTAGAGCCTCAATGTTCTGTTTGAGGTGTTCAATTTTTCTTCCTCCAACCAATGGGAAAACATTTTTTGCTTTGGAGCGGACATAGGCGATAGCAATAGCAGTGACAGATTCAGTACCATGTTCCTCAGCAACTTTAAACAATGCTTCACTAATTTTGACTTCCAATTCTGTCTGTTCAGAAGCACCAGTAAAACTGCGCAAACCCTCTCCAGCCTTCTTCCGTTCTTCTATAGCTTTCTTACTCTGGAATCTACCGCCTCCGATCACATCCCAGGGAACAAGTGCCATACCAAAATGTCTCGCCATTGGAATTATTTCACGCTCAAAATCTCTATTCAATATATTCCACTTACCTTGATAGACGCTGAAAGGAGTTTTACCGTGAGACGTAGCGTAATAATTTGCCGCAGAGACAACCCAGGCAGGAGTATCTGACACACCTAAATAGAGGACCTTGCCCTGTTGGACAAGAATGTGTAAACTATCCATAACTTCTTCGATCGAAGTCATATAATCCCACCAGTGAACATAAAGGATATCAATCCAGTCAGTTTTCAATTTGCAAAGCGAATCTCTCACACTCATATGCAAACTACGCTTGTGATTGCCGCAAAAATTGGCACTCTTCCCTTTGCCTACCTCAAACCACTTATAGTCATGTGTATATTTGGTAGCAATAACCATTTGGTCACGTAGCTTTCTCGAGTCCATCCACTCACCAATCCATGTTTCCGATTGCTCGTTTTGATAATTGTTTGCAGTATCAACGAAGTTCCCACCTGCATCATAAAAAGCATCAAGCAACTGAAAAGCGTGTTTCTTGTCCATTGACCCCATGACCTCTGACCATGCGTCACCAATCGACATTCCTCCTAGAACGAGTGGGGAAACTCTGATACCAGCAGTTTTTGAGAGAATTCTGAGATTTCCTAACTCAGTAGGAGGTTCAGGTGCGGGCTCGAACATATTGGACATATCGAAAGTAATGGTTGTTTTGTTTTACAAAAGTGAAGCAGAAGAAAGAAAGATAATACTATCAGCTGTTCAATGGATGTATTTCGACTAATTGTCACACTGAAAGGAAGAGTAGAGCAGTGCAAAAGAACCCATGGCCATTGTATTCCACACTGTTATATACGGTTCAAACGAAGCTTATACAGTTGTCACTCCCTTCTCTCCCCCTACGTCGGCCGCACTTCGGCCGAAATTTTAATGCTATATTAATAACACGTCCTTACTAATAATCACATTTGTATAACCTCGTAGAATAACATCTTTGGGAACTTTCCTGAAACCTTCGTATAATAAAAATATATGGTAGTAACAGCTTGCATTTAATTTAAATTTTAATAAATGAGACAGAATCAGAAACCATAATATACTATATTTGCCATTTTGTACTATTTGAGTATGAAACAACTTATAAATGATGAATAATAGTCAACGATTTTAAATGGAAGCTGAAATGCAAGGATTGATAAAGTAATAGATGATGAAATTGTAACATACGAAATAAAAAAGATAATATTGCATTATTATGTAGAGTTATGGATCCTTTCTTGTGGGTTCCCGTGCTATTGAGCAGAACTTCTAGCCTATTATGCTGGCTTGCAATGAGAGAATCCAGAGAGTTGTCTCGAAATTCTCCTCAGTCTCATATATATAGTATGTTCATTTTTATTGCAGCTCTCTTGGATCATACACCTCTTCAAGATAGGCAATATCTTTCTCGGTCAGCTTTACATGAAGAGCATCAATAACTTCTCTGGCACGCTCGATAGAACTTAAACCCACAATAGGATAACAACCCTTGCTTAAGACCCATGCAGACGACACTTGAGCCATACTCACTCCTTTCTCTTTTGCCACCTTCTCTACACGTCTGATGATCTCTTTATCATTATCCGGGATATCCTGTAGACGTTTGTCTGCAATAAATCTTGCCGTCTTCTCCCCACCCCATGGCCTTGTTAGTAAACCTCTTGCATTGGGAGACCAAGGAATCAAGGCAATATTATGTTTCTTGGCAAACGGAATGACTTCTCTTTCGTCCTCTCTGTACAACAAGTTGTAACACGACTGCCAGCTGACAAATTTGAACCAATTGTGCTTTTCTGCAATGTACTGCATTTCGACGAATTCAGTGGCCTTCATAGTGGAGGCACCAATATACCTAACATCACCTCTCTCAATAACGTCGTTCAGAGCCTTCATAGTTTCTTCCATTGGAGTGTCCGGATCAGCCCTGTGAATTTGTAGAACGTCAATATATGTTCCCAACCTTTCAACAGACTTTGCAACACCATCCAGAATGTGCTTACGAGAAAGTCCACCTTGATTGGCAAGAGTCAATGCGGTTTGTTCATCGGTTGTGTATAGTGCACTGAGAGGCAATTCCAAAGATTCATCAACACCGAAACGAACTTTCGATAAGATTACAACGGTCTCCCTGTTGATGTTGTAGTGCTTCAAGAACTCTCCCAATAAACGCTCACTTTTACCATTACTGTACACATCTGCAGTGTCAAAAGTACGTAAACCTCGGTCGTAGCAGTACTTCAAAATCTCGAATACCTGCTCCTTATCATCTAAAACCCAAGGAGACCAACTCTTTGAGCCATATGACATACATCCAACAATAATCGGGGAAATTTTCAAACCCGTATTACCGTATCGAACTTGCTTCACGAGGGACATGTAAGATATGGTTGTATTTTGTTTGTACTTAGAATTTTGCGGTTAGCAAATGGAAAGGATATTCACTTTAAATGGATACGTTCTTTTCTCCTTTTTTCCCTCTTTCAGACAGAAGCAGCAAGATATATGACAGCGCACTATTATGAAGCTGCGAAGTAATGCTTTTTTGTTGATTTAAGATGCGTACGTTTATATACGACCATATCTCGTTGCTTAGTAATTGTAACAGCTCTTCATTGTATTTTGGGAGTATTTGCTCCACGGTAAACTTTGAGACCGTCGAAGCAGGATCCCCTGAGAACCTACTGAGGCTCATGGAATGCTCGGCCGAACAATTTACTTTAAATGTATCATTACTAATGATAGCAGCGGATAGGCCTACAAGTTTCGTTTGCCCAACTCCCCCTTAACATCTCTACTTTTATTCATCTTTTTTTTTTTTATTTACCTCACTCCTTAACTTAATGAGGACAGTAAATAATGAAGTACTACTGAAATTTTGAAGAACTACAAAAAAATAAAAAGAAGTAGTACTCAAAACGATAAAAAAAACGTAACTATAAAGAACGGCTTTGAGATACCCTCAAATATTGACACTTTCGTTCTGATACTGCGAGATAATTGTTAATTGTTAAAAATAATCTTCATGAGAGTTATGTTATTTGCTTTTCGGCTAAAGCTTTCTCACAAAGAGTATACATCACTCATGTTCTCACCCAGTAAATCCCAGAATAAATCAAAATTGCTTTCCAACAGCTGGCTTAATGTTTCCTCCTCATTGACATTGAAGGCCTCTTCAGGAAGGTTACTGGACATTACAGTATTAGATTTTTGCCCAAAAGAGGTACCAAGAACAGCACCCTCCATCTGACCCAATAACAATTCATTGAAACTCTCCAAAGTTTGAGCGCTTGTCAGTTTCCGTTTGATCGCGCTGGAATTCTTGCTTTCCAGTCCCCATTTTAAGCCTATTGTTTGCTGTATATTTTGCGGTATTCTGCTTCGGTCAACATTTCTTTCCCAGAACTCATTTGTTACCGATACCAATTTACCAGCATCCACTACATACACAATATACCTAAACATCTCAACGGCTTGGAAAGTACCAAAATAGCACTGTTGAAGTCTTTTACTGGCTAAATCAATTAAGTATGCCATTTGGTTGCGAATATGCTGAATAAGTCTTGCTAAAATCCTTGTCACATTACTTGCCGCCTGTGTACCATTCGGAGAGAATCGTTTCATTTCTGTCTCTTGTTTGTATGAAAGTCTTAAAAGAATCCTACATTGAAATAACCATATTCTGATAAGGGTGAAGCATACCTGTTTATTGACAATGTATTCATACTGCTGCGGAATGTTTCCTCCAAATCTGGTATCAAGATAATCTGAAATCATACCCGAAACTTCTAGGTATACATTGAAACTTCTTAATGTGGAGTAATGATAATTCTTTTCGTATTGTTCCCAGTGGATAATACATTTCTTCTCGAAATATAGTGACAGTACGTCCAAAGTGTTGAAGATGCATATACGTCCAACAATATTTGTCATGAATACTTCCGTCTTTTTAACGTCGCAAATATTAAGTATGCTACCTTTGCTAAACGGCACCGTATTCAATGTTGGGTCATTCAAGGGGCTGTATATTAGATCTAAAGGAAAATGCTCAAGCATGAAATCTTCTGACCTTTTGATATTCTCCAACACCATGTAAAGCAATGGGTTTTCTACTATTGAAGTATAACTAGAAATTAGCTTGTTCAGTAAAACGTGAAACTGGTACTTTTCCCACGCTATGTCAGAAAATTGCACATAAAATTCATCCATAGCGCTTGCAAAGTCGTTGGATGAACTCTTTGTAGACTCACTGTCTGCCAAGAACATCTCCATGTACTCGTTATTCGTCTTATCACTATTACCTTCGGGAAGTGTAATCTGAAATCTTAATGATTGAACGCCTAACCACAGTAGGCGTCTACGTCTTATATGTTGCGGATTTCGAATACGTTTGTATTTGCAAGGATCGTATTGGAGACCCAGAATCATGGATAGATTTGTGAGGTGGTTAAGCCCGAGTAATTTAGTGGGCAGCATTATGCTTTCAGGGCTGTCAGGATCTAGATGTTCTGAAATGTAAAAATACAATAGACAACTAAATGTACTCTCATTCGGATAACGAAACACATCCAGTAGACATAATAGTCTGTGACACAACAACGATAGTTTTTTGGCAGTTTCAGAAGCACTTGTTTTGACCATGGAAAGAATATCTACGTCCAGGGTTGAGTGTTTCAGAGTTATTGCCATGATGATAGCGAGTAATGACAAAGTTTCCATTTTTCTGCGAATATCTCTACCATCAGTACTGATCTTCCAGTTGTGGTTGTTGTCTTCCACAAACAGTATAGCAAGATCATTTTCAAAACTACTTATATCAATGAATGGATGGAATGGGTAAATATTTTGGTAGAAACTCTTCAAAAGCGTGTCACAGTCTTTTTTCTGCGTCGGCAGACCTTCGATTTCTACCACAAGTGCTTGCAGAACATCAGCTAGGTTGTCGTCTTCTATTGAACATCCGTCATACGACATTCCTAGAGCAGGTGGCTGAACTCGATTTACCTTGGAATATTCTATTCGTCGTTGTATCACCTTCTCTATAAACGGCAGAGGGCTCAGAACTCGCTTCAATGAGTCTTGAGAAGGCAGGCCATTGAGGCGACTGCTTAGATCAACGAGCGTCATGCCGTGCAAAGATCCACATAGGGCTCTAAGATATAGGTCATACTCGACCAGACTGTGTGATGCAAATGGATAATCCATAAACGTCATGGAGCCCAAGATTACTAACATATCTTCCACATTCCATAAACACAATGGAACATTGACAAGGTCCTTTGTAGAACTATCGAAAGATAACTTATAGCCGTCCCTCTCATAAGGTGTTATATGTTTATTATTTACAAGCCCTTGAGATATATGGTTCTTGGAGCTTTCCGTTACCGTATCGACACACCGGTCAGCGGCACTCTCGTAGGTACACTCCAGCAAAGCTTGCTGACATCGTGAGCAAACAGGTCGTAATTTATCACACTTTCGTTTACTTTTTTTACACTGTACACAAACCAACGTCAGTCTGGGTTTTTTCACCAATTTTTTCTCCATCTCTTGACGGTATTATCGAGCTGATTTGCTCTTTTGTCACCTTCGGAAAGCACTTGAAGATAGTAATAGTTGAATAGTATCTTATATTTTCGTTATGCGTGATTAAATTGTCTTAAAATTAGTAATTCGTCATTCATCTCACAAGCACGATCTCCTCATACGTGTTACCGTGGTGTGGGTTATTAATTGTGAATTGCGTCAATCGAGGACTACCAGAAGTCAACGACCATACATAACAGAGCTCTTGTTTCGAATGCGCAATGGCTTACGTAGATAGGTAGCTGTGGGGCAGGTTCTGTTTCGAGCTAATAAGACTCAGTGGTAAGAAAACACTATTTATATGTACTCAAATGTTATCATTCCACCTAATAGGCATGTTGCTACTAATTCATTATTGAAAGGTTTTAGAACTTGAAATAGTATATAATTAAAAAAAAAAAAAAAAAAAAAAAAAAAAAAAGAGGAAGGAAAAGTTAAATAAATGCAGAAATGCTACTACTTGTCCTAGAACTCTTTATCATAGTCTACCAAAGTAAATCTATACTTGACATCCCCTTTTTCCATTCTTGTGAAAGCCTCATTGACACCTTCTTCACTAATTGGGAGTTCTTCCACCCAAATCTTGATATCTTTTTCAGAAACCAATTTTAGTAGCTCCTCAATTTCCTTCCTGGAACCAACACCGCTACTAGAAATTGAGACTCCCATAAGCCCCAATGGTTGTAAAACTAATCTTTCGCTCGCATCTGGAGCAGCAATCGAGACAATAGAGCCTCCGATCTTCATAACGTTAACCACCTTGTCGAGATCAACCCCTGTTAAAGAGGATGAACAAATGACAATTAGGTCCAGAGTATTAAAGTACTTCTCGGACCAGTTTTCATCTTCTGATGTGGCAATATAGTGATCAGCACCGAGCTTTAAAGAGTCCTCCTTTTTCGATTGGCCACGTGAGAAGGCATACACTTCAGCTCCCATAGCTTTGGCCAATAAAATACCCATGTGCCCAATACCACCGACACCGATTATGCCCACCTTTTTACCTGGACCACAGCCATTCCTCGATAATGGTGAAAATACAGTGATACCACCACACAGCAAAGGAGCTGCCAATGGACTTGGAATATTTTCTGGTATGGGAATAGCAAAATGCTCATGGACTCGGATATGAGATGCAAAGCCACCCTGTGCAATATAGCCATCCTTATATGGGGACATGATAGTCCATACACGGTCAATAGGACAATACTGCTCATTGTCACTCTTACAGCGATCACATTCAAGGCAGGCCAAAACCTGAGCACCAACACCAACACGATCTCCCACCTTGATGCCGGTGTGGCACTTTGGCCCTACCTTAACAACATGGCCAATCACTTCATGGCCAAGAATTTCATTTTTAGGAACTGGGCCCCAATCACCGGCTGCTACATGGAAATCAGACCCACAGATACCACAAGCTTCGATTTCAATATCAACATCGTGGTCAGCAAATGGTTTTGGGTCGAAACTCACCAATGTGGGGTGTTTCCAATCTTCTGGGTTGGAAATACCAATACCTTTAAACTTTTCTGGATAGGACATTTTTTTTTTGTTTTTTTTTTCTCAGATTTTGCGTAGTACTTTAAAACTTAGGTGTGTTTTACATAGCATTTTTGTAATGATAAGACAGTCATATTTCAACACTGTAACAGGGATAACTTCACAGCTTCGTTATATAACTCATCATACTCATTGAGGAAAGGGGACACTGTGCTCGGTTCTTTTTTTACTGCGGCTCGGAAAATTGCGGCTCGGAAAATTGCGGCTCGGAAAAACACTCGGCCGACAAGGATATCAGGGCTGAAATGATAACCTTTCTCTTCACCATCACATTCTGTTGCAAAGTGAAAATGATTGCGTGTCCTTCATACAATCGTATATAAATTGATATAGGTTTCGTTAACAATTTCTTTCTTGTCATACTTATTTTGCGTACATGCGTGTGTATAGTTCTTGTTAGAAAACTGTTACCGCAGCAATTAAGAAACGGCAGTTAAGAAATAAGAATAAAATAAAAAGAAAACTATGGCTTTGGTTAAACAGGTAAAATTCGGCAATGCAGGATTGAAGGTCTCACCAGTCGTTGTTGGATGTATGTCATATGGTTCAAAGAGTTGGTCTCCTTGGGTTTTAGATGATAAGGAGCAGGTATTCGAGATTTTGAAGTACTGCTACGACCGAGGTTTACGTACTTTTGACACTGCAGATGTGTACAGTAATGGTAAAAGTGAGCGTTTATTGGGAGAGTTCTTGAAGCACTACAACATCAACAGGGAGACCGTTGTAATCTTATCGAAAGTTCGTTTCGGTGTTGATGAATCTTTGGAATTGCCTCTCAGTGCACTATACACAACCGATGAACAAACCGCATTGACTCTTGCCAATCAAGGTGGACTTTCTCGTAAGCACATTCTGGATGGTGTTGCAAAGTCTGTTGAAAGGTTGGGAACATATATTGACGTTCTACAAATTCACAGGGCTGATCCGGACACTCCAATGGAAGAAACTATGAAGGCTCTGAACGACGTTATTGAGAGAGGTGATGTTAGGTATATTGGTGCCTCCACTATGAAGGCCACTGAATTCGTCGAAATGCAGTACATTGCAGAAAAGCACAATTGGTTCAAATTTGTCAGCTGGCAGTCGTGTTACAACTTGTTGTACAGAGAGGACGAAAGAGAAGTCATTCCGTTTGCCAAGAAACATAATATCGCCTTGATTCCTTGGTCTCCCAATGCAAGAGGTTTACTAACAAGGCCTCTGGGTGAGACTACTGCGCGCTCTCAGGCAGACCAACGTTTACATAATATTCCTGATGAGGACAAGGAAATTATCAAGCGTGTTCAGAAAGTGGCAGAAGAAAAGGGTGTGAGTATGGCTCAAGTGTCATCCGCATGGGTTATGAGCAAGGGTTGTTATCCTATTGTTGGTTTGAGTTCTGTTGAACGTGTTGATGAAATCATTGAAGCGATTGACGTTAAGCTCACCGATGACGAAGTCACCTATCTGGAGGAACTATACAAACCAAAACCACAACATTAGTTGTGTCTGGAAATGTAGCGGTTCACTTATCCGTTGTGCAATTTTCCTTTTTTTTTTATTTTAATATTATGTATAGTGAAAATAATAAACGTAATGATAAGAACTTTAGAATTTTGTACAAACGCCCTCATTCTTTTTTGTTGCTGCTGCTGCTATTAGCATTACTATTATCATTACTATTACTATGCGCCTTTCATCAACATGTGATGTCACGAAGAAAAAGCCAGAATCAACAAGTCTTCAGGAGACATACATCAACATCAGCTTCCTACCATTTCTTCCCCTAGAATTCTTCCTGTACGCTCAAGGGGTGGAGACCTTTTGAAGGATAGCACCCTACCGAAGTTGACCTCTAAGTAAACACTACTACTAGGAGGTGACTGAATCTGGGAAACCACATGATGGTCTGAGTGCGTTTAGCTCCTGCCATAAACATAGCATGTTTGTTTTGATGCATTCTCGTGTCTGTACGAAATTAATGTGGGGGGGAGAGGAAAGACATCCCTGAAAGGTTTTTCCAGGTAAATAGTCAGGGCGCATTGGCTTTCTTTCGGCTATACGTCTTCCGACAGAAGAAGAAAGCAAGGCACATATTACATTATCCAACAAAAAAATGGTTCTTGACGTCTACAAATCAAGAGTCTTGAAGACATTAAACGAAATAGCTGAATAAAAACTATAAAAACTATAAAAACTGTATCTTAGTTCTCAAAATACGGTAAAGTTCTCAGTGTATAATGTTTTCGATAATTTCTTATTTGTTTCTAGTAGAGCAACGGTAATAAAAATAACAACGATGTTTGCTTTCTACTTTCTCACCGCATGCACCACTTTGAAGGGTGTTTTCGGAGTTTCTCCGAGTTACAATGGTCTTGGTCTCACCCCACAGATGGGTTGGGACAGCTGGAACACGTTTGCCTGCGATGTCAGTGAACAGCTACTTCTAGACACTGCTGATAGAATTTCTGACTTGGGGCTAAAGGATATGGGTTACAAGTATGTCATCCTAGATGACTGTTGGTCTAGCGGCAGGGATTCCGACGGTTTCCTCGTTGCAGACAAGCACAAATTTCCCAACGGTATGGGCCATGTTGCAGACCACCTGCATAATAACAGCTTTCTTTTCGGTATGTATTCGTCTGCTGGTGAGTACACCTGTGCTGGGTACCCTGGGTCTCTGGGGCGTGAGGAAGAAGATGCTCAATTCTTTGCAAATAACCGCGTTGACTACTTGAAGTATGATAATTGTTACAATAAAGGTCAATTTGGTACACCAGACGTTTCTTACCACCGTTACAAGGCCATGTCAGATGCTTTGAATAAAACTGGTAGGCCTATTTTCTATTCTCTATGTAACTGGGGTCAGGATTTGACATTTTACTGGGGCTCTGGTATCGCCAATTCTTGGAGAATGAGCGGAGATATTACTGCTGAGTTCACCCGTCCAGATAGCAGATGTCCCTGTGACGGTGACGAATATGATTGCAAGTACGCCGGTTTCCATTGTTCTATTATGAATATTCTTAACAAGGCAGCTCCAATGGGGCAAAATGCAGGTGTTGGTGGTTGGAACGATCTGGACAATCTAGAGGTCTGAGTCGGTAATTTGACTGACGATGAGGAAAAGGCCCATTTCTCTATGTGGGCAATGGTAAAGTCCCCACTTATCATTGGTGCCGACTTGAATCACTTAAAGGCATCTTCGTACTCGATCTACAGTCAAGCCTCTGTCATCGCAATTAATCAAGATCCAAAGGGTATTCCAGCCACAAGAGTCTGGAGATATTATGTTTCAGACACCGATGAATATGGACAAGGTGAAATTCAAATGTGGAGTGGTCCGCTTGACAATGGTGACCAAGTGGTTGCTTTATTGAATGGAGGAAGCGTAGCAAGACCAATGAACACGACCTTGGAAGAGATTTTCTTTGACAGCAATTTGGGTTCAAAGGAACTGACATCGACTTGGGATATTTACGACTTATGGGCCAACAGAGTTGACAACTCTACGGCGTCTGCTATCCTTGAACAGAATAAGGCAGCCACCGGTATTCTCTACAATGCTACAGAGCAGTCTTATAAAGACGGTTTGTCTAAGAATGATACAAGACTGTTTGGCCAGAAAATTGGTAGTCTTTCTCCAAATGCTATACTTAACACAACTGTTCCAGCTCATGGTATCGCCTTCTATAGGTTGAGACCCTCGGCTTAAGCTCAATGTTGAGCAAAGCAGGACGAGAAAAAAAAAATAATGATTGTTAAGAAGTTCATGAAAAAAAAAAGAAAAAATACTCAAATACTTATAACAGAGTGATTAAATAATAAACGACAGTATACCCTATCAGGTATTCAGATAGTTTTATTTTTGTAGGTATATAATCTGAAGCCTTTGAACTATTTTCTCGTATATATCATGGAGTATACATTGCATTAGCAATATTACATACTAGTGACTTTTGAGAAGTGGCTTTTGGTTTCTCAATTTTTTGAAGGAAACATCCTTGGACCTGTGGCAACTCCTCCAATAATTCCAGCCTCACTCAGTTTGTCTATTAAATCCAGGACCATAAAATCGCAACCTGGCGCAGCTCCAATAGCCGCAGTTACTGGCAAATACTTTTCTGTCAAGGTGATTCTAGAATTGTATGGCACTTCACCAAGAGGAACAATAGCTTCAGGCGTACGTGCAAAAGATGAAATCATCATATCAGCAAAACCGGATATCGAAGAAGCAGAAGGCGCTGATCTATAGGTGTCTCTGTAGTTAACCGTGCCAATACTTGATAAAAACAAATACAAGGAGTTCGAACACGTTTCTGGGTCCCGAGTGGTGACGTTGGTGTTCCACCATTGGTCGAACAACTGTTTGTTTGCTACCGCCCGCTCATAGCCGGTTTCAGTAAAATTGAAGTAAGCCCAGTCCCATCTGAATTTGGGAATAGGGTCTAAAAAGGGAGTATCACCATCGAACGCTTCTTGATAGTCCTTGGCGAACGGTTGCCAGATGTTCACATATTGGTAGTACCCTGCTAGACCAGACCACGTACTATTGGATACATCGGTAAGGCTTTGACCCGTATCTTCTTCAAATTTGGAATAAACATCTAACTTAGGGTTGGTACCGTTCACAAAATTGACAACATCGTTGACAAACTTGTTGAACATCTCAAGTGCTTCAGGACTAGCACGACTCTGAGTGAACCCCACCTGCTCTTCCTTGATGTCGAAAGTGTAAACAGTGTTGGGGAACGAAGTGTAGCTCTTAGAAATGTTTTCATTCTCGCCGTACCAGGCTTCACCGAACACTCTGAATAACTCAGGATCTCTTGAAAAGTAACCAGCAGTGTCCATGATATCACTCATCGGAATAATACCATCTAAGGAGATGGCATCAAAAGTAGGTCTCAACCCATATAGACCTTGGGCCCCAGCAGGACATCTCACCGAACAGCCAGTATCGGATCCAACTGTGAAGTCCAACCAATCATAAGCAGCTTCTGCTGCACCAGACCCACATGATGAAGAAGAAGGGGACTGATATCCATCACCTCTGGGATTAAATGGTGCATGGTAATCGACATAATCTGCTGTTGGTGTCTCACCATTTGCAAACTGAGTTAGCTTTAGCTTTCCTACAATAACAGCACCCATGTCAATTAAACGCTGAACTGAAGGACAGGTCATATTAGCCTCACCGTAAACATCATAATAGGTCCTGGAGGATCCACCAGTTTTGACACCGGCGATATCATACAGGTCCTTAATAGCAACACGGTAACCCGCTAGTGGTTGTTCTTTCGTAACTGTATAGTACAACTTAGAAGGCACCGCAATGGTCTGTGCGTGCGCAACAGCAACACCTCCTGGTAGAACCATAAAGGAATTAGCGTCCTCATCAGAGGGAACGATACCTGATTGGAATGCGGCATACGTGTCTGCATATAGACGGTAAGCCTTGTAGATACTCAATTTACCATCCAAATACGAACCAAAGTATGGACCATTTGGTAGAATAGAGCCGTCCAATGACAGAACGGAGGATACATTGAGGGAAGAAATAGAAGCGTTTGTGCATAACGTGGCGCTAGCACCTGAAGATTGAACCAAAATAGTTTCCAGGAAATAGTCCTGGTAAACATCATCAGACGAAGAAAAGTTATCAGAAATAGATTTAACCGCTGGATAGTCCAGACTACCTGAGTGGTTAATTACGGTCAATGGAAAGAGTAGCGAGTGGCCTAAACTTCCGAATTGCTTCGAAATTAATCTATCATCAATCGTCAGTTCTGGAACATCAGGAACATAATACGAAATGTCGCCAAGCTTAGCTTGCTTAGATACTGAGATTGCCTGCAACGCTTCGGCAAAAAAACTTAAGCAAAGGGTCCAAAGAAATGCTTTCATTGCTTCAGAGGTTTACTTGGAGATATGGATAAAAACATTTGAACTGAATGAAACCAGAAAAGGTAGAATATTGACTACCAGCATTTTATATGAATTTCCAAGTCGATAATATTTAGACCAATGCCTTCCTGACATTCAACTTGCATCATTCATCCGTGTGAGGCTTAGTAACAGCATCCAATAACCCTTTAGTTGTCTTTCAAGTGCTTGTTATCCTACGTTAGCTATCATCTCCAGAGATTATTTTCAAAGAATAGGTAGGAGTGTAATCTTTCCAACCAATCATTTCAACTAATACGAAGATAAAGTAAAACTTTGTTCAATGAATAAATTGAAACTCCAAGATAACTGTTTTATCGATGCAAGAAGAAAGCTGACCGGGGTCATCAAATTTATTGTTATCGTTACTCGTTATTCTGAGCTTGCTACTCTATGTGGTTTTTGAGTTTTCACATGCGTCCCAAAGCGGACATACAGCACCCAGGAACACTTTTTCAAAGTTTTCTTTAATGCTAAAAAGGCAATTCTGCCTGGAAAAATCAGTAGCCGAAGTAACGTCATTTTCGCAAGCTTATCAGGGCAGCATTCTATCGTTCTTGAGGGAAGGTATTAGCTAAAACCCAAATTTCTAAGATATATGGCACTGAAAAGGATATGGGGACCTCAGCATCCTGGAGATTACTGATTTGCTTGAATAAGCTACCTGGGACATGTAGATGTGAGAATTATGTGAATAATTAGATAATTGTTGGGATTCCATTGTTGCTAAAGACTATAATATTAGGTATATAGAATATACTAGAAGTTCTCCTCGAGGATATAGGAATCCACAAAAGGGAATCGATAGTTCTACATAGTGTTATTATTTTATCTTCTTTCTTTTTATATGTTGTCATTCATTATCCTATTACATTATCAATCCTTGCATTTCAGCTTCCATTAGATTGGATGACTGTTTCTCAATCTTTATGTCATCCTCTTGCACCGCATATTATAATATACTATTAAATAGATGATATTAGAATTTCATTCCAACAAGATGCTTATCTATCGATCTGCAATTGTACTCTATCATTAGCTCGTTTTCGTATCAGATAAAGGGCCCCCCCTTTTTTGTTTCTCTTCATTCAGGTTATTTTGAGTATGGGTATGAAAGTCTATCTTGATACATCGACTGTCTAACCTATCGACATTACAAAAACGGCATGCGTTAACCGGATTGGTTGAAATTCAACTCAATTATAAAGTACTACTATTATCTTGTCTATGATTTGCTCTGCGGACACAGCAAATCACCGATCATAGTACCTATGAAGTTGTCCAGTATAATTCACCTACCTAATATGGCTTGTCATGCTGGACACCCATACCCCTCCTCTTGCACTTTGGTTTTAATCTAAAATCATGATTATATACCATTCTAAGGCAAAGGAAATGATTTAACGTCTCAGCAGAGCCATTTTCTACAATTTTTTTTTTGTTTAAGAGGAGTTTTCTCGTATAAAAAATCACGTAGTGTAGCAAACTCTGTCTCTCGTCAACAGATTCTGTTCATATCAGTATTACATTAGTTAACTCTCCTTGGAGATGCTACCAATCGTGTTGTTTCTTTACTACGCGTTTACTTTCATCCTGTAAAGAAAGCATGGCTCTCTTGTCAACGAAAATACGTAAAAATACCTGAAGATGCCTTACCGCATCGCATCGTCGAACGAAGTTGTCGTCAGTATGCTACTCAGAACGCCAATTAAAGCTATACTCCCCGTGATGGCTGAATTAATGGAAACATAACGTCTACAGTGTGTGTTTCTGCGACCGGAAAAGCTTTTTCTTAAGTATTAGATAAAATGGCATTCTTTTCTGTATTACATCCAATCTGTTTCTATCTCCATGCAAGTCGTTGATAAAGGGGTAATAGCACAAATGTTATGATTAAGATTGTCCTGATGATATACCTTTTAGCCATATAAATACTTAGCGAAATAGTTTATCAATGTTCTTCTTGCAATGTCCCAACAGTAGCAATTTCTTGGATATGCGTTGTTTCTAATATGTTAAACGGAAGGACAAATTACAATCTGACGCTGGGGAAGTAAGGTAACCTTTAATTGCCATTTTCTTACAAAATATAAAAAAGTAAAGACTTGTCCGACCATGAAGCTTCGAGCCTTCTAACTGAAGAACCCGTTTTATTGGCGTCTCTGTAAGTTTCAGTCACTTTTATATCATATCCGTATCGTTATGAGAATATCTCTTTATATGTAAACATGTATATACTAAAAGGAAAAAGATATACCTCTTTAAAATAATCATGGCTGCTCAACCTTAACATTGTCACCATTCTTAGCGGAAGACTTCAAAAATGCATCTACACATGCTAGATGATGGAAGACAACCCTCGGCGTACCCAAATATAATGACTTGTTCTTCTTACTGACCGCTTCGTGGAAGTTCAAGAATTCACTATTAACACCAAAACTCTCATCGTTCTCGATCTTCAATATTTGTTCGTCACTGTTATCTTCAGCTGAACCACCTAATCTGACTTTCACAACAGGATTTCTCTTATCTGATAAATCGATAGTAACGGTACCATTCTTACCATAAACTTTCAAGAAAGTAGATTTTTCGGTGGCTCCAAAAGCAGAGCCATAAGTGAAACTCCCGATTACATCTGCGTCCTTCAACTGAACAGTAGCAAAGACGATGTCATCTGCACCAGAAGCTTCACGAACTTGCCTAGTCAATGCAGAGACAGATCCGAATTCACCCAGAAGGGTAGTTACAAGAGCCAGTTGATGGACTCCACCGTCAGATAAATACCCCCCAATATGTTCTGGCTTTTGTCTCCAAGTAGTGGCCAAATATTTATTATCAGTAACGAATGGGCCCGTAGAATTATGAGTGAATGCTATGACAGGACTGATTTTCTTAATCTGCTCTTTCGCAGTTTTTACACATGGTAAATACAACCAATTCTCTGCCACACCGATAGGTATTGGGGTAGAATCTGCCAATTTAACAATCTCCTTTGCTTGTTTGAGATTAGCAGCAATTGGTTTTTCTAAAAGAACCGGCTTACCTGCCTTAACTGCTTTCTCAACAATATCAACGTTAAACTGAACAGGTAGTAATGCATCGATGAAATCCACATCTGAGTCATTCAAAATCTCGTCTACGTTGTCGTAAATTTTATTTTCAGGGATATGTGCAATTTTTGCGAAATTCAAAGCTTTGGCTTTGTGTCTATTGAATGCAGCAACGACTTTGAAGTTATCAGATAACTCTTGGTACGATGGCAAATGCCTATCTCTAGCAAAGATACCCGTGCCAATAATACCGACTTTTAATTGTGTCATTTTCACCTGTCCTCTCTGTAGTTTATAAATTATTACTTAAAGTTGAACTGAAAAATTGCTGGATCGAGGATGTTCTAGACAGAACCACTTAACTCTACTATATGCACCTTTATGTAGGAGTATATATGCATAGAATAACTGCCCGATAGTGAAATTCCGGCGGGAGACATCTGTCCGATTGTTTACTGATGACTAAGGCAGGTGTGTCAAAGCGGTGTTATAAAGGATAGAATCGAACAAATTATGGCATTCTATGGTATGGTCTCAAGACATTTTCACCCTTAGCGGTATTAACGATGCTACCACACATCCCTCAAGGAGAAAAAAAAAACCATTCGTGCTTTCTTCAAAGAATTTCGGTGTTATGAGCTTCAAATTTCCTGAAAGTTATTATTAGAATGAGATGTTATATTATACATACACATTTGCATTTGCCGAGCACGGAATAATCAGCTGCATCTCCACATGTATACCCTCGAAGTATGATAAGATAAACTGTTAGAAAGTAGTGAGTGTTTTAGGAGCATTTTTTTTCTTAACTTTTCCGAAAGAAAGTGCAGCGAATTGGATGAAGCTTTAGTAGCATATTGACGGTTTCTTAACGTATATATATCCTCAAAAGTAGAGGTCGATGCTTGTTCTATTTACTCTAAAATAAAATAAATCTTTCTATTATTCACGGCAGTTTAGAACTCACCGAGACTGTGTATTTTCTTCTGATATGTATGTGAATGTTAGTCGACAATTGATTTTCCCTCGCTCAGGATAATAGGGCTTTGTTTCTGAAGCAAAACACTTTTCTAACCGTAAAACTATTCTCTCTTTCACAGATTGTTCACTATCTTGCCTGTTTCGTGGTAGTACATAATTCGAAGAAGGTTTCTGGTAGACGAATGCCAATGACGTCAACTTCTGATTTCTCTAACATTACGCATCTTCAATCATGGAGGAATTTTTCTTATAGTGCACCAGCTTTCCAAAATCTGAGGGTTTCACTTACGAAAATGGAAACAAAATGCAGTCCTTTTCAATTATAAAATCAAAACATACTTTACTATTTACTATTATAAGTACTTACTTTTACCTATTTGCCGCTGGTTACAAAAAATAAACATGCTACCATCCTCCTAGATGCGTAAAATTCATTGTCATTTTCTTCTGCAAGTAGCGCCATATTCCATATATCTTCAAAAAGGTATATGGCGCCATTTATCAAGGAACTATACCAGCACAACTTAAACCGGTCCAGAATATGAATATGTTGGCAGAGACTGTGCGATAGCTTAATCTCCAAATCATGAGGCGATTATTGTGCATTAAATACAATCGGACCGTTTTCACATAACTCTGTTTTCATATTAATTGTTAATCAAGGGCAGTCCCGAGGGCTTTACGGAGGCCAGTACTGAATACTAAATAGGAATATCAATGCCACGGGAAAACTCTCTGATCTACAACTTTAATCTTAAAAATGACACATTATGCAACAGCTCCGGGCCGATGTCATTTAAAAAAGCGACCTATTGTATGCGAAAAACGAAAGAGCAGGAATCCATATGTTACAGAGTTGGATATTTGCCATTAATTATGATGTTATCTTTTACTGTCGACTTTTTTTAAAAGACTGATTCAAAAGAGAGTTTATTTCTGAGTTTTTTGTGTCTCACAAAGAAGTTTATAAATACCATAGTTGATAGAATAAATTTATAATATTAATGTACATTTACATATAATCAACTATTTATATCATCAAAAAAAAAGGAAATATTTTTTTTCGTTACTTTTCAGTCTATAAAGTTTCATTCGTAAAGGCGTTTATCTCTAGTTAGCGATGGTGTAGATGCCGTCCTTGGATAGAGCACTGGAGATAGCTGGTCTCAATCTGGTAGAGTACCATGGGACACCAG
>ERZ794947.112-NODE-112-length-37371-cov-137.472291_pt1 | contig 37371 bp, 20 predicted proteins | sample MGYA00511908_ERZ794947 | MGnify/ENA primary metagenome ERZ794947 (study PRJEB30137, sample SAMN04331400) | food metagenome | isolation source: control ferment replicate 2c | study: EMG produced TPA metagenomics assembly of the Comparison of meta-barcoding and...
TAGCCTTAATCACAATGGAATCCCAACAATTACATCAAAATCCACATTCTCTTCACTATAAATATTATTATCATCATTTTATATGTTGTTATTCATTGATCCTATTACATTATCAATACTTGCGTTTCAGCTTCCACTAATTTAGATGACTATTTCTCATCGTTAATAATTGTTGGAATAAAAATCCACTATCGTCTATCAACTAATAGTTATATTATCAATATATTATCATATACGGTGTTAAGATGATGACATAAGTTATGAGAAGCTGTCATCGAAGTTAGAGGAAGCTGAAGTGCAAGGATTGATAATGTAATAGGATAATGAAACATATAAAACGGAATGAGGAATAATCGTAATATTAGTATGTAGAAATATAGATTCCATTTCGAGCCTATATCATCGAGGAGAACTTCTAGTATATCTACATACCTAATATCATAGCCTTTATCAACAATGGTATCCCAACAATTATCTCAACATTCACCCATTTCTCACATTTATCTCAAAATTCACCCATTTATCAATAATATATATGGTAAGTAACATTCCCTGAATCAAGCTGATAAGCTGTTTTGACAACTGGTTACTTCCCTAAGATTGTTTATATTAGGATTGTCAAGACACTCCGGTATCATACGAGCCCGTAATCCAAAATTTTCAGTTAATTTGTTTCCGATATAGTGTAACGGCTATCACATCACGCTTTCACCGTGGAGACCGGGGTTCGACTCCCCGTATCGGAGTATTTTTTTGAAAGTTTTTTTTTCACGTTAGTTCCGTGAAGAAAATTTTTTTTCTTCATTTCGGAGAAAAAACAAGGAAGGAGAAAGATTTAAGAGTGATAGCTAGATCATGTATTCCTTAATACGAAGGAGAGACCTGGATTTTTCTCATATTATTATGTCTCACTGCCTACTTAACAAAGACATTTACCTTTGAACTGCAATTAAAGTAAAGTAAAAAAATTAAGAATAAAAAGAAAAATGGGTGCTTGGTTATTTATCCTTGCTGTTGTTGTCAACTGTATCAATTTGTTTGGCCAAGTGCATTTCACAATACTATACGCTGATTTAGAAGCTGACTATATCAATCCAATTGAATTATGTTCTAAAGTTAACAAGTTAATTACCCCTGAAGCCGCCTTGCATGGTGCCTTGTCATTACTATTCTTACTGAACGGTTACTGGTTTGTATTTTTATTGAACTTACCAGTTCTAGCTTACAATCTAAACAAGATCTACAATAAAGTTCAACTTTTGGATGCTACCGAAATATTCAGAACTTTAGGCAAACATAAAAGGGAGAGTTTCCTAAAGTTAGGTTTCCACTTATTGATGTTCTTCTTCTACTTGTACAGAATGATCATGGCTTTGATTGCTGAAAGTGGTGATGACTTCTAATCCAACAAGACATTGAAATCCAAAGAAGACTGAAGGGCCAAGAATAATAGACATACTTAATGGCCGCCCATAGATTGGAGGAAAACTGAAGATAAAAAAGATAAATACACAGAATGTATTAATTCGTGCTTCCCTTTTTTCCTTTTTTGCTTTTTTTTCTCAATTGTCGGTGGGAGTTATCAATTTTTTTCGTTATTACCAGCATCTATTAAAGTAAAATACCGGTGAATATCGGTAAATAATAGGTTACTGTATAAATGTACATATAAATATTTGTATAGTTAGTATGCCATACAAAATAAAAAAAAAAAAAAAAACTAAAAGGTTGAGAACTTAAGGGTGAGCATGACTGTGAAATTTTGAAGAGATGCAGTAAGCCATCCCATATCTATTGCTCCAGGGCCCAGAAAAAAAAAATAAAAAATAGAACTTAAGCTGAAACTTAGTGCAAAAGATATATAATGAAAAAAGATAACCAAACCTGAATCTAAATGAAAATGAAAATTTCTATACATAAATAACGAAGAATAAAATACTAAAATGAAAAAAATAAATAAAAAAGGTAAATCGTAATAAGAGAAAAAAAAAGGAAAAATGTCAAAACGTAATCATGAAAAAAAAAAATTCAATTGATTTTTTTTTTTTAATTTATGATTTTTCAATTTTTTTTTAATGGTAGTTGCAGTTTTGTTATTGTAATGTGATGCTTAAAAGAACTTACCAGTTTCGTAGATTTCACCTCTCTTACTAGCCATTCTAATAGCAGAGTTCTTACTTTCCTTGATAACAGCCACTCTCATATCAGCCAAGACATTTTGAGCGGCATTTGAGTGACGGTAGACACCACCACTGAAAGCCTTGGTAGCGTCCTTACCTAATGCAGTTTTAATTAAAGTTTCACCACCTGGATGTTCAGAGATATAACCAGATACGTCGTGAACAATACCAGAAATGATAACCAAACCCTTGTTTTCCTTAGACTTAGCCAAGAAGGTTTGTTTGTCCCACATTGGCAAATCAGTCAAAACTGGACCCCAGTTAATCTTAGCCTTCTTTTTATTGATCTTCTTTTGTTCTTGTTGAATCAAGGCTTCTTCAATAGCATTTTGAGAGAATTTCTTCAAGTCGTATGCTAGACCAACTAAAGAAGTCAAATAGATAATAACCTTAGTTGGGTCGTATTGGTACCACTTAATAGCGTTTCTGTAATCAGTTGGGAATTCGTGGTGGAAGTTATGGTAACCTTCACCGAAAGTAACAATGGCAGTAATCCAGTTGTCACGAGGGGTTCTTCTGTCATCGAATGGTTGGGTACCGATGTAATGAGCCATGGAGTTAATGCAAAAGGTAGCTTGTTGAATGACAAAGACACGGATAAAACCGGCATAGATCAAACCACCCATATAGTCGTTGAAAAAGTAACCACAGATAAGAGTTGGAATGACGAAAGCGGTTAACAACATCAACAAGATGTAGTGTCTGTGTTGGAATCTAATGGTCCAATCATCAGTCATATCGGTAATATCAGCTCTAGCCTTGTATTTTGGATTTGGCTTCAAAAGCATCCATCCCATGTGGGAGTACCATAGACCTCTACGAGCGTCATAAGGATCTCTCAAGGTATCAGTGTAACGATGGTGAATTCTGTGAGAGTGGCCCCACCATTTAGCGGACCCTTCAACGGAAGCACAACCGAAGATAGCGTAGAATAATCTCAATGGCCAGTGAGCGGAGTAAGATCTGTGAGACCATAATCTATGGTAACCGGCAGTAATAGAAACACCACCGACAGCGTAGTAGAAAACGGAGAAAAGGAAAACGTTTAAATGCAAAGGTACTTTACCAGAGAGAGCGAAGTACCAACCAATCATTGGCATACCACAAACAAGAACCATGTTCAACCAGTTCAAATGTTGGTGCCAGTTATTCAAAGTCCATGGTTGTTCGGAGATGTGAATTTTAGTTTTAGCTTCTTCTTTTTCTTGGTTGTCCTTTTCTAGCAGACGATCCAAATTGGACTTCTTTTCGTTTCCCTTCTTGTCGAATTCCACGGAAACCATTTCCTTGGAGCCCATTAAAGAACCAAAACCGTTGACAATTCTTGGTGCTTTCTTATTCAAACCAGTAGCCAAAATATTAGCTTCCGTTAAGTCGACTTCGTCGACAATGCCACTGCTGGCAGAGTCATCCTTTGGAAATTGGTCGTCAATCAATTCAATAGTAGTTCCAGAAGTTGGCATCTTTGTTGTAATGTTTTAGTGCTGTTTATAATATGATCACCACAACTATCTATTATTATGATGTTCTATTCTACGTAATACAAAATATAAACGGAAACAGAAGTAGGAAAGATGGAAATAGAACAATAAATGAATCAAGATCTGCCCCCATATATATATGTATATGCTGATTTGCAAGACTCGATGAGCCAGGAGCCCATGATTTGCTGCATATATTGTTAACTACTATTATTTCCACCTTTGTGTGCCATCCCCATAGCCGTAACAATAGGGATAGGTGTGTCTGAGTGAGCAAGACTCGTAGAAGCACACCTGGTTGGGCACTAGATAAGGTTTGTTGAGTGTTCAACGTCCGAAAGAAAGCTGCCGACTATGCGAAGAGAACCTTAAGCCGTTATTACCTCTGCCTGTCACAGGCGATGTGATGCTAACGAACAGCACCAGAGCCAAGCCAACTGGGGCGGTCTGCAGAGAAGGCTGGGATACCCGAAATAGCTCGCTCAACAGCTTTTTTTCTTCTACGGAAGCCCACCAGATAAGCGCCTTCGTTGGGCCCGCTAACCCCGGGACATGCCCGGGCTCGGAGTTAGTTTTTGGCCACCGGGCGCCCGAAAAATGCTTCAGAAAAGAGCCATAGTCACGGAGAATCTTGACGTGCATAATGATTAGATATGACACCCTCATTCTCATTTGGATTTATTATCACGTGATGGTATAACCCGGACTGGAACTACATATCCGCTAATCCTTGACTTATTTCCATGTGTCATTTATTTTTTTTTTTTTTTTTTTCCTTTTTTTTTTCCGCCCGGCAAATGAAATGAAAAATGGGTGATGGAGAAACCATGAGGTTTTTGAGAAATTTCACAGATGACTATAAACTTAGCGATATCATCTCGTACAGAAAAGTAACCAAACCTGCAAACGAAAAGCTTACTTTTGTTAAAAGCGTATCAAGCTAGCGATACGAATATCTCAGAACATCATCTTTTCAGCAAGACCCACCCAATGCCTCAAAATACAAGACACACGTCCATCGTAGAAATGCTTTCTACCCCACCTCAATTACCGAATTCCACAGATTTAAATAGTTTGAGCGAACAGACAGACAAGAACACTGAAGCAAACAAAAGCGACACAGAATCACTACATAAATCTATTTCGAAATCGTCATCTTCTTCTTCTCTCTCCACGCTGGATAACACGGAATACTCAAACAATAATGGCAACTCCTTGTCCACCTTGAATTCACAGAATCTGTTATCTGTTCATAGGCAGGAGTGGCAACACACTCCTCTGTCAAATTTGGTGGAACAGAACAAATTGATTTTCATCAGAGGTTCTATTTCCGTAGAGGAAGCATTCAACACGCTGGTCAAGCACCAGCTAACGTCTTTGCCTGTGGAGAATTTTCCGGGAGACATGAATTGTTTAACATTCGACTATAATGATCTCAATGCGTACCTTCTTCTTGTATTAAACAGGATCAAGGTGAGCAACGACAAGATAACCTCAGACTGCCAGAATGGTAAGTCCGTGCCCGTGGGCGAGATAGTAAAGTTGACACCTAAGAATCCATTCTACAAATTGCCCGAAACGGAAAACTTATCGACGGTAATAGGCATACTAGGCTCAGGTGTGCATCGTGTTGCCATCACGAACGTGGAAATGACACAGATTAAAGGTATACTTTCCCAACGTCGATTGATTAAGTATCTGTGGGAGAATGCGAGATCATTTCCCAACTTGAAGCCTCTCTTGGACTCTTCCCTGGAGGAGCTGAATATTGGTGTACTAAATGCAGCCCGTGATAAACCTACATTCAAGCAGTCACGTGTCATATCCATCCAAGGTGACGAGCATCTAATTATGGCTCTGCATAAAATGTATGTCGAAAGAATCTCTTCCATTGCGGTAGTTGACCCGCAGGGAAACTTGATTGGTAATATTTCAGTAACAGACGTCAAACACGTCACCAGAACTTCACAATATCCTTTATTACACAATACATGTCGTCATTTTGTCTCGGTTATTTTGAATTTAAGAGGCCTGGAGACCGGTAAGGACTCATTTCCTATTTTCCATGTGTATCCAACAAGTTCCCTGGCAAGAACGTTTGCCAAATTGGTCGCTACCAAATCTCACAGATTATGGATAGTACAACCAAATGACAATCAACCAACAGCATCTTCCGAAAAATCCTCATCTCCATCACCAAGTACTCCACCCGTAACGACATTGCCATCGCTTGCGTCGTCATACCATTCGAACACGCAATCTTCCAGGATGGCCAACTCTCCTGTTCTAAAATCTTCAGATACATCAAACAATAAAATAAATGTAAATATAAATTTGAGCGGTCCCTCACCTTCTCAACCACAGTCTCCATCGACCGCAATGCCACCACCTCAAAGTCCAAGTAATTGTCCCGCATCTCCAACTCCAGCACATTTCGAGAAGGAGTATAGAACAGGTAAATTGATAGGTGTTGTGTCATTGACTGACATATTAAGTGTCTTGGCAAGAAAACAAACACATCATAAGGAAATTGATCCGCAGATGGCGAGAAAGCAAAGAGGGCATATAGGCTGAAACAAACCAGACGAAAGAAACTGGCTTCATTTAACTACATATACATATATAAGGGTTTTTCTGATTTTTATTTTATCCCAATAAAGTTTGATTTTTTTTTTTTTACTTTTATTATGCACTGGGGCGAGGTTTTTAGGCCCTTTCTTTTCTTAAAGGAAATATATATACATGTTCTCGCTAAAATCAGTTAAAAGGTCCGATTGAGATGGTACTGTCAAACGTTAAAATCTTTAGATTAAAATCGCACAGAGCCTTCAGAATCGGTCCCATGATTAAAGCAGTGGCAGGAAATCTTTTGGTGAAGAGATTTTATCAACCAAAATTAGAAAGAATTCCACCGGCTTCACTGCTTTTGAAGCAGAAAATACGGTTAGCTCAAAATGGCAGTACTACATCTACAGAAAACCCCATTTCCTTCTCACAGACCATGTCCGAGATATTTAGCGTCTTGCAGCCAAGTGCACCAGATCTAGATGAAGACGAAACAAGTGGTTTGAAACGCGATCATTTATTAACTGAGCGTCTAAACAACGGCGAGCTTGGTGTCATTATGAACAAATTCTTCAATCCGTCTTCGACACATAACAATCAGTTGATAGATACGAATATATTACTTCAGAATTTTCCTAAGTTAAGTGGTAATGACTTAGATTTATTGGATTTTGCCATAAATGAAAAAATGCGAGGAAACTGGAATGATCTAAAGCAAGATTTCATTCAGTTGTGGTACTACAAGTCATTTGGCTTTCTTGGACCTCGAACTCAATTTGTCCTGACAAACTCTTCTCCGTCACTTAGGTCCCAATTCTTGAAACTTCCATTCATCGAATATAATTGGTTTCTCCTACAAAATAACAAAAACGCAAATATACTACCTGCTGATGTGCAAAACGTGGTCAAGGTGTTTCATCTTGATGATAAAAGGTTTTCTTGGAAGAGCATAGATCCATTCAGCAAAGCTATAATTTCATTCGTCGTTTTTGTTTCCATATATGTGTGGTTGGATGAAAGTGCAAAACAAAAAACGAAGGAGCTGCCCGCACAGAAGAGTACTGTAATATCAGAATAAAAAAAAATGGGGTCACTCTTCATTCTTGCAGTTAAAAGTGCCACTCACTCATGATTTTTTTTTTCCTGTTTTTTTGATTTTTTTTATATATTATACATTAAGTTATCTAAGTAAATATATTCTTTCTACTCTAAATAAGTATTCCTTGAATCAAACACAAAAGATACGGGTATCGGCAGTTATAACCGATAACAAATTGTCCTTATTTCTCATTTCACGTTATTTTCTCCAAAGAAATTTATGGTAGAGCAGTGTTTCTTTTTAGTATATTATTTATATGCAATGTTTCTATCATTATTAAATTTTCTTTACGGTATAAAGTAGAAGATGGAGGAATAGAAAGCAAACGGATCGATAGAGAAAGAAACTCACGATGAAGCCCTATATTTGATTGAACAAAAAGGTAATCGAATTCATAATATCGGCTCGGCATTCATCATTAAGATTCTTTTGTTTTTTCTCAGTCTGCTTCGTCGTCGTCGTCGTCGTCATCATCATCATCATCATCGTCCATATCGTCCATATCATCCTCCCAAGATTTCTCTACCGTCTCCTTAACTCTTTTGACGTACTGTGATTTATGATCTTTGAATAATGTTGCAGCTTCAACGTTTGCTGGCGAAGCTGGATTTGGATCGTTGAATAAACTTTGAATGGATGTCAATATGGATGCGACATCATATGTTGGAGTCCATCTGTTCTGCAAAATATCCAAACAAATTTCACCATTTGCATAGACATTGGGATGAAACATTTCACTCAAAAATTTGACATGCGGTGGCTTATTGGGATATTCTTCATCAAACTCCAACAATAACCTAAAAGTTCCGTCTTCATATGGAGTATCGGCTGGCCCGATAATCATGGCGTTCCATACCATGACGTTATCAGGTAATGGTGAAGCAGATACACCCGGTGGGGCATCTTCCTTCATACGTTTAAAATCTCTCATCAACCTTCTTCTAGCTGGTGTGGACATGACGCTTTATCTTTTAGTCTCTGTCTGCCTAAAAATAATCTTTGGAATTCGATCTTCGTTGATTTTCCACTCTACTATTTATGTCATCAACTCTGCAACTTGATAGTTCTTTCCTTTTTTTCTCTTACACATTCCATTCGCTTTCATTTTTATTTTTCCAGCTTTCTACTCCGGCTACCCGGAGGTGCCTTTTTGTATATACATACACTAATCCGGGAAATGTAGTCACCATACTAATATTCCGAATATGTATTTGTTCCTTGGTATATAGTGTAAGCATGGTTAGCTCACACTTTATCTAATTGTAGTTTCTTCGTATGCTTCATCAAGTTGCCTAATTTTAATACAACATCGGTACCATATCCAGGCATTGAATGCAATGAAAGGTCGCCGTTCCAATATTCAGCATACACTTTACACATGGCTAACCCAATCCCAAGCTTGTATCTAAAAGACCGCTTTAACAATTCAATTAGGGGAGTTTCATATTTGATGTGCCCATTTATGATGCTAGGATAACTCATTGGTTCTAGCGACGTGTGCATGTACGGTTTTAATGTTATTGACTGCAATGACTTCAGTTTGGAGTTATATTTAGTATGGGAATGTACTTCGTCATAAATAGATACTGTTTGTAAACCAGGTAACTTGTGAAAATTATTTAGGGATTCTTGAGCCCTTTCTTTCGATTTACCGAATGACCATAGATTTTCATCATCATGGAGGACGCCCCCAGCTTTATCTGAAATTCTAAACAAATAGGATTCATCGTTACTTACTACAGTTACTATGATTGGTTCCGGCTTTTCTAATCCCTTACGAATATAGTGTTTCATGGTTGCTTCGTAAGTATTTCGAAGGATCTCCCCTAACAAATACTTCAAATGTGTAGGCAAAAAGTAAAAGCTTAGTTGAGTGTCACCTTCGATAATAAATTCTGGCATGGGAATGTCTTTAAAGTACATATCTTGGATAAATTTTTGAGATTCCTCACTGGCTTCCAATAAATATTTTTTAGCGCTACATTCTTGAAAAATATCACCCAATACCAAGGTATTTTCCTCCTTACCACTAGTGTAGTTGGCTGTGATACTGACGTGTTCCTCTACAATCAATCTTCTTGATATTCGAGCTCTTAACAGATCAGATAGTAGTTGGTCCATTTTTTCACGAGGATAAAGATCCAAAATTGTACATTCTAAAGCCCCCATTATCAAATGTGGTAAGTTTAGAGTATTGAAGCCTTCTAGCATATTTTTGATAAAATCTGCAAATTGAGAAGCGTCCTCTAAAGTTCTTATAGTCGGATATTTTCTAAAGCTTTCAAAAATATTGTAATATGACTCATAAACTTGAACAAAATGGAAGTTGTTCACAACATTAAATGGAAGTTGTTGCAATTGATTTAATTTATGCGCGATCCTAATTACCAGTTCTTCTTTTACAAATTTCCCGGAATTGATGATCTTGGTTCTGGTCAGCTTGGTAGAATCGTCATAATATTGCGCTAACTGCGTTAATGATACTGGATTTGGACTTCGTTTTAAGTAATTTTCTACTAATACCGTTCTATTATGATAGTAATGCTGCGGATTGATATATTCGGAATTTGAAGGGTATGCCTTCATGGTTTCCATGATGTAAGGTGCCAATTCTTCATTTACGGGACCGATGCAGTATTTCGTGAAATCAGGGATCTGCGAGATATTAGATGTCCTGAGAAAGTGCCGGTATCTTATGCAATTAATTTGATACTTAGACATAATTACAGAACTATTTATCCATTGACCAATCTCTCACGATCTTCATCTTTTACGTACTTTCTGGGTTCCAATGCAAGTATCCCATCCCTTCCCTTTTTATTCCTTGACGATCGGGCGATGAAATCTGAAAAAAATGAAAGTTTGGATGACTCAAAACATAGTGTTTCCCTTTAATAGAATAATTCGATTTACTCGGGAACAAAAGAGAAGAGCAACTAATTTACTATGTAGTTTACGAGCGTATGTTCATCTCTTCTATATATTCTCCCAGAGTATTATTGGAAATGTTGATGAATGCTAATTCAGGCTCACCTTCTCCTTGAAATGATTCGGAGATTTCTTTATTGATGAGTGTTAACAGACCCAAATCCCATTTGTTCCTTAAACTAACAAAAAATTTCATATATGTTAGTACCAAGAGTAAATCACCTTGCGTTCTTTTCTTTTGCTTGGCGGCAGAAAAACATATTAAAGCAATGCTATGAATGGAAGCCATGCGATCTTCATTAATAGTGATGTAAGGTCTTGGAGGTAGAGTTGGCATTATCGGTACACTATTAGCAGTATTCCCAGGATTCTGTTGTTCGATTAAACCGACAGTTTCGTCACGATTAGCAGCCTCAGGAGATCTAATCATCATATCTCTTAGAATGTCAAGAACAGCAATCTTTGCAGTTATATATGGACAATGTAGTAGAGTTTCAAAGATGAACGTAAAAGATGTGCTTTCGGGCATGAGATAGAGTAACCTCCTCAGAAGAGTAATTTCGGTCAACTTAGTGTCGTTATTAGATTCATTGCAAGTTTTCATCAGTAACATCTGCAAAAAGGCCGTGGTAATGTGCCCTGGAAGTTCTTGTAAGGCACACTTTATTTTCTCTGTGGAAGTCTCGGTTGTGGATACCCATAGCCAGTAGCGTACTGAACTTTCCAAAAACTTATTCTCGTATATTTCTGAAAATAAAGAAGCTGTTGTACACCGTAGATAGAGGTAAATTGCGCTTTGGATATCAATTTGCGGCAATAAGTGAGTACCGTTTTTAGAATAATGTATTGCAGATAGAATCACAACTCCATATTGGTCAAGCTCTAAGTTCTTTTCGTCAGCTAGTTTCTTGATTTGATATGCGTAAGATACCTCATATACTAGTTGGTTAATTTCTTCTTTGAATTCGGGCGTGGAAGCGGCCGGGTTCATGAGAAGAGAGTTATAGATGCTTCTTGATTCTACCAGGCACTTTTCTAAAAGTTCTTTCATGTGGACATCCAATGATGTGACATACTCGTAGTATTGGTGGCATGTCTGTAAAACTGAAGCATCGATTTCATTTTCATCTGTTTTTTTATGCATCAATGTTTTGAAATATATCTTGTCAATATTACCTGGATGATTTTTTAGGCAGTTGCTAATCACGAATACGCTCAGATTAGCCAGTAGTTTTTTCTGTAAGGCAGATTCATCATCATGAATTTTTTCAAGATCGTTTGTACTAATACCATCGGTCAGACTAGCAGATGGTTGAGCTGGAGAGTAATTAGTACAAAAATTGTACACTATGCGCAAAATAAAGTGTGGATCATCCATAGCCTGAACGTTGGTTGTTACATACTTAATAATTGCAGAAGTTACCATGGCTAGAAATTTAGATGGATATAAAGTGTCCACACGTTTCAACAATAAACTCATAAATTCAAAGAGAACGTAAATTTTCAAATTTGGAATGAATTCTACTGTATTATTGGCCATATACTGCCCAATCTCCGGAGTGATAACTGACAGCTCATCAGTAATGTTTGACGCATCATTTCTATTGGAGTCATTTAAATCTTCATTCTCTTCATCGGAGTCGCCAGTTTCAGTTAAGACTATATGGAGTGTTGACACCAATTCGCAAGCGGTCAACAAGCATTCTTTCGGATTTCCATTGATGGCTAGCTCATTGAAGCATTCCATCACACTAGAAACAAGGGGACTAAAAACTAGATGTATATTGACATTGATGTTTTTGCGTGAGAAAAACTGCAATAAACCCTTTGGCAGATCCCAGCCAATTTCCTTTAAGGTAACTGGATTATCCTTAAGTATTTTCAATAGGGCATCCAAATAACGTTCCTTTTCTTTTATAGACTTTCCAGAGTTCACCTGCTCGTTGTACATATCAATGATTGTTACAAGTGAGACAAAATCATCCTTCTCCTCTTGGAAAGCCCTGACAAGGCTTTTACAAATTGTTTCAATTGACTCACCCATACTTTCTGAGCCCTTCCTCTTGACGGTGAGTTCTTTTAGCCTTTTAGACCCAGGATAATATGTATTTTCCTTTATTCTTAGATGAGAGGTTTTTGGACCTCAGCGCAAGTTAGTTTCACAGCGAAACGAAGGAAAAAAGAATAATAATTACAAACAAACGCCAAAATCAAACGCGATAAAGAAAGATAGGCTAAGTAATCTGGACTGGTGACTCAAGTATTACTAAAGAAGATAATTTGAAACTTGAACAAGTCTTCAATATGAGTGAGCAAAGCCAATTAGATGATTCGACTATAGACAAACTGATTCCACAGATTTTCAATGAGATGAGATCTAACCTCAATAACACGACCAATAAATTTCCAAAAAGCACAGGAGGTGGAGCAAGCGATAATATTTCGGCTAACAGCAATTCTATAAGATCGTTTAATTCAATCACAACGCAATCCTTACTCAAAGAATCAGAATCGTTAGATAAAATAACAGCAATGATAAAAAATGTTACGGCCGCATTAAAAAATAACTTGCCAGTATACGTTAATCAAGTACATGAGGTATGTAAATCTACGAATTCCATTTTAGATTCATGGATCAACATTCATTCTCAAGCTGGTTATATTCATAAATTGATGAGCGATCAAACCTATTTAAAGCTAATTAATGATAGACTGCACAATGAAAATGTAAACACAAATGATGAAGATGGGAGTACTTTACACAACGTGATAGCGTTGAAAAAGAAGGAGATCTTGGATTTGAGACAAAAATTAGAAAATAGGAAGGGTGAAAAGGATGCTGCACCAGCAAAGCCACCAAATCAAGGCTTAAATCCAAGGTACGGTGTGCAATCTGGTAGAAGGCCCGTTTCTTCGGCAGGAATTTCAAATAACGGAAGAGTAAGAAAGACCCATGTTCCTGCCTCGAAAAGACCTAGTGGTATACCAAGAGTAACTAACAGGTGGACTAAGCCCACTGCTAGCAGCTCAAGGAAGATGTTTCGCTAAAAGATGCTTTCGGGAATGTATCTAGGATTTATTGTATATGGAATTTAAATCGAAATAGTAGATAAATTAATGATGAAAAAAGGACACGTTAATTGGATGCGTTAAATTATTTTTTTTTTTTTATTTAACTTTTGTTCCTAATTATGTATTAGTATTTACTGGTCGTCAAAAAATAGGAAAGGTAAATAAATAAGATTCGGGTATATTATACATTATAAATGAGAACTAACCGGTTCATGCCTTAGTTTCAACAGGAACTTGGTCTTCTAATAGAACTAATAAATCAGAAGAGTCCACATTTTCACCATCAGAGACAAACACTTCTTTAACTTGTCCATCGGATGGAGAAGATATAATCATTTCCATTTTCATGGCGCTTAATACGGCTACAGGTTGGCCCTTCTTTATTAGTGATCCTTTATGAACTTTAACTTCAACAATGACACCTGCCATTGGTGCACCAATGTGTAATGGATCATGCATGTCTGCTTTGGATTTAGTAACAGTTTCCACTTTTTGTGATCTGTCAGCAACACGAATTTTTCTCATTTCACCATTCAAATCAAAGTAAACTTCTCTTTCACCGGTCTTTTTGTTCAAATCACCCACAGCCTGTAGCTTGATAATTAGCGTTTTACCTTGTTCGATTACAACTTCAATTTCTTCGTCAGTCTCTAGTGGAGACAAAAAGCTTCTTGTTGGCAATACAGATAAATCACCATACGTTTCTCTCATCTTTTGGAAGTCTTCATAAACTCTTGGGTACATGTTATAAGAAGCAACGTCGCACTCATCAACATCACCAAATCTATTCTGCAAGTCTTCTCTAATTTTTTCGAGATCAAATGGCTCTAGTTCCAGGCCTGGACGACAAGTCAACTTTCTTCTCTTGTTCCTTAAAACGTCTGATCTAAATGGTTCTGGGAACCCACCATATGGTTGGCCGATTAAGCCTTCGAAGAAATCCATAACAGAGTCAGGGAAATCCAGAGAATTAGCCAGGCGTCTCACATCATCGGAAGTTAATTTATTGGAGACCATAAATTGTGCCAGATCACCAACGACCTTCGAAGTTGGGGTAACTTTGACAATATCACCCAATAAATAATTGGCTTCTCTGTAAGCTCTTTTTGTTTCGGCCCATTGTTCTCCAAGACCCAATTGTTGGGCTTGAAACAACAAGTTTGTCAATTGACCACCTGGGATTTCATGTTGATAAACTTCTGGATCTGGGCCCTTCAAGTCAGCCTCGAAACAAGAGTATAACAATCTCATCTCTGCCCAATATGCATCTAGTTCACGGACATGCTCAACGTTAATACCAGTGTCAATATTACCTTCTAATGAAGCCAACAGAGCATTGATTGATGGTTGTGAAGTTAAACCAGACATTGAGTTGATGGCAACATCAACGACATCGGCGCCCGCCAGAGCACACGCAGTCATTGATGCAACAGCAGTACCTGCAGAATCGTGAGTGTGAACATGTATTGGGAGATCAGGGTACTTAGCCCTCAAAGATCCAATCAGTAGTTTGGCAGCTGCTGGCTTCATGGTACCTGCCATATCTTTGATACCCAGGATATGAGTGCCCATTTGGACAATTTTTTCAGCAATTTCCAAGTAGTAATCCAAATTGTATTTCTTGCCTGGCTGAAGCATATCCCCAGAGAAACAAACAGTGGCTTCTACAACACCACCTGCCTTCTTCACAGCATCTACACCGACCTTCAATTGTTCCAAGTCATTTAAGGCATCAAAGACTCTAAATATATCAACACCATTATCCTTGGCTTGCTTGACGAAATGGTCAATAGCATTGTCAGGCAATGAAGAATAAGCCACACCATTGGCACCACGCAATAACATTTGGAATGGAATATTAGGCACCAGAGATCTTAATTTTCTCAAACGTTCCCATGGATCCTCATGCAAAAATCTCATTGCAACATCGAATGTGGCACCACCCCAACATTCTAAGGCGAAAGCACCTGCAAGGGCATGTGCGGTTGTTGGAGCGATTGTAGCCAAATCGTGGGTTCTGACTCTTGTTGCAAGTAGAGATTGATGAGCGTCTCTCCAGGTGGTGTCCATCAATAAAGTACCATTGAACTGTCTAACTTGTCTGGCAAATTCAGCTGGCCCCTTTTCTAGTAGCACTTGCCTCCATCCGGATGGTGGTGCAGACTTTGTAACGTTGATGACATTGCCCTGAGCATCGTGCAAATGGGGGACACTTGGATTTGATTTTAATTTTGGCAAGCCAATTTGACCCTTGATAGATGAACCATTGACTGCCACGTCGGCGAGGTAATGTAAAAGTTTTTGGGCTCTGTTTTGTGATGAAACCATTTGGAATAGTTGTGGAGTATCATCAATAAAAGTTGTCCAGTATGTACCCTCGATAAAGACTGGATGTGTCAAAAGGGTCAATAGGAAGGGAATGTTGGTCTTGACACCTCTAATTCTGAACTCGATTAATGCACGAATCATTTTTCTACGAACGATTTCGTAGGTGGAACCGGAGCATGAGCATTTGACCAGCATTGAGTCGTAATGAGGTGAGATTATTGTTCCTGCATAGGCGTTACCACCATCCAGTCTAACACCATTACCACCTGCAGAACGGTACACTTCTATTCTACCGGTATCTGGTTGGAAGTTCTTAGCAGGGTCTTCCGTGGTAATACGGCACTGAATGGCAAAGCCACGAGTCGTAATTTTGTCCTGGAATAGGCCCAGCTGGGGTAGAGAGGCACCTGCCGCAATTTGGATCTGAGCCGCCACAATATCTATACCGGTAATTTCTTCTGTGATGGTATGTTCCACTTGGATTCTTGGATTAATTTCAATGAAATAGTGTCTATTTTGGTTATCAACCAAGAATTCAGCAGTACCCGCATTTCTGTAGCCACACTCTTTGGCCAATTTAACTGCATCTGTCAAAATGGCGTCACGGACTTCACGGGGTAAAGTCTTTGCTGGGGCCACTTCGACAACCTTTTGGTGTCTTCTCTGCACGGAACAGTCTCTTTCGAAAAGATGAACCACGTTTCCGTGGTTATCGGCCAACAATTGAACTTCAATATGCTTTGGCTTGTCCAAGAATCTTTCCACAAAGCAGGTACCATTACCGAAGGCAGTACGGGCTTCGGAGGTAGCACGTTGAAAGGCATCTGCCACGTCGTCACCTTCTCTAACGACTCTCATACCTCTACCACCACCACCAAAGGCGGCCTTAATGATCACCGGGTAGCCGTATTCATTGACGAAGTCAAGTGCTTCCTCTACAGTTTCTATAGGACCTGGTGTACCAGGAACGGTGGGCACATTAGCTTTTGCTGCCAGGTTTCTAGCTGAGACCTTATCACCCACGGAGTCAATAACTTCAGCTGGGGGGCCAATCCAAGTTATACCGGCCTTCGCCACTTTATCAGCAAACTCAGAGTTTTCAGACAAGAACCCATAACCTGGATGGATGAAATCTACCTGGTGTTTTTGGGCAATGGAAATGATTTCGTCAATGGCCAAATAAGCGCCGACGGGGGTATATTGGCCTACTTCACCTATGACGTATGCTTCGTCAGCCTTTTGTTTGTGCGTTGAAAGACGATCTTCATGAGAATATATAGCTACCGTCTGCATAGACAGTTCATGAGCGGTACGAAAAATTCTGATTGGAATTTCTCCTCTATTAGCCACCAATATTTTGTTCTTTTCACCCAAGAGATTGAAGTTATCTCTCAAGCCGGCGAATTTTCTTTGCGACATTGTCTAAGAGGAAGGGGAGAGGCTGAGATTTTCCTTTTGTTATCTTCTTTTCGTTTATCTACATACTCAAGACCTCCTTGTATCTATCGAACTAGGCGATTACATATATACTTATATACAGCGAGACTCACTTACCGAGCATGACCCATTCCATGGAGATTAAGGTCGAGGACATGATTGCTATCGCGGCGAAACTTTCGCCACCTAAAACCAACCATATGCGACAGCCCACTAGCTTTCTCCCCACGTCAACTACGCACTGCGGAAAAGGCCAAAATGTCCCGAATGATGCGGGATGACGACACGCATGCCGGTGGAGCGGTCATGACCAAATTTGTGCGCGCAACTGGCGCTTGTCTAAGTTGAATAGCCAATAAGATGAGAGTATTGCCCGCCCAATGTCGCGGGTCAACCCGCGACATTGGGCGGCTAGATTAGAGGCGTGGCCAGGCGGTTCATTTGTCGTACAAAATGGCAAAACACGTGACGCTGTGTCTCCTCGTGTGCGATCGCAGTACAGATCTGGCGTTCTCGGAAACGGCACATGCGCTCAAGAGTGATATCGTCCGGGCGGATTTCGCAATACAGCAAATTGCGCAACTTAGTGTTATACCCGTCAAACACAGGTCCCTCTAATAATAGGCCTTGTGCGGGCGCCCTCGGAATGTATTTCCTAGGCCCGGCGTTAAAATAGTTACGTACAATATTAGGCGGCAATTGGCAACGGGCTGCAAGTACGGCAAGCGCTACCATTCGTCGAATCTGATGCAACATAAACGACTGCCCGTGGATCCGCACACATATCCATCCCGGTGAGGCCTGCGACACTACAACCTTTTTGATATGGCGCTGAGCACTAGGATCCCCCCAAAGCTTTCCTGTGGTAAAGTTGTGAAAATTATGCGTTCCCACGTACTCCTGCATGGCTGCCTCAAACGCGTCCAGCTTCGAGGGCGGCAAGCAGTAGCCGCTAAGGGTACCGCTCAATAGCCCCACGTAGTCTTGTACCAAAGGATCGCTCTCGCTTAGTTTCTGTGCAGTGTCCTGCAAACGGCACAGCTCATCCCCGCTAAATCTCCCACGCGTCTGTTCCAGGAACGTATCCCACACCTCTTGCGAGCCGTCTTCGCGGTAGCATCCCCCCACGTTTCGATGCAAAAGAGAACTCCGGGGTGGACCAATGAGTATAAATTCTGGGATAAGGTATTGGTACCATCGAGAATCGCACGCGGATCTAGCATTAAACTTTTTATTGACAGGCTGGATACCCCACACGCGTATTTCGGGCGGTAGTGCGGCGTTTAACTTCGCTACTGTGTCCTCTCGCAATGTGATCTTTAGCGACAGTAGATTCAACATAGCGTGTACACCCTTGTCTGTTCTTGCCGCTGCCATAAAGGAATTTTTCTTCGGTGCCAATGAATTTTCTTCGGAAATGGCTCCTACGTCGAAGAGCTTGGTGAGAATCTCACCTTCAATCGTCTTGTGTGGTGGGTTGTATTGCATTCCATAGTATCCGCTGCCACAGTAACCTAAGAGCATAACGACCTTATGTTTACTCGGCCTTCTCTTTACTACCGCTGTTAACGGTGTCGGAGTAACCTCATCACTAGTACTACTACAATTTGTACTGAGCAGAACTGTTAATAAATGCTATGTTCATATCGATATATATACATATGTGTGTAAGGGGCTACAATTCATACATACGAGTATCTCTTTATTCTCTGGCCTGTAAATATTTGTCTTAAAACAGAGCTAGTCTTTAATGCCGTCTTTTTCATTTTCTTTTCTCGATGGGTTCTATTTCGCAATACAACCGCTCTTGCACAGCACAACCAAACCATATTCTTGAAATTTTCGAAAGGAAGCAAAAGTTCAAATCACTTACCACGGAATCATAAATTACAACTATAATAATAGCGGAATAGATATTAGTGATGAGTAGAAATACTTCTTCAGATCAGATTAAAGTATAATAAGACAAATGTCGCTTTTTTTCAAGCCAGTAATTTCACCACAGTGGTCTTTCCCCGTGCTTCTCAAGATAGGAGTGCGTTCTTATGCGGGAGGCCCAAGAACAAAGCATAAAGGAAACTCTCCATTAGCTTCAGTGCCTACAGGCAGTAGTAATAAAAACCGAAAACAGAAGGCCAAAGGCAAAAAAGGTAACAAAAAGAATGACCCTGACCAAGCATTCAACTTTGGAGAGTATGGTGGATTGAAAAAAGACGTCGAGATGAATATGGACAGTACGAATAAACTCATTCAAAAAATATCGAATTTCGACCAATTGCTTATACTTCCACCTGTCAGAGACGCTGTGAAAGAAATCATTTCCAAAGAGTCCCTGAAGCTACAAGATAGTAGGAAAAAAACCAGTGAAAATATAATACCGAGTCCCATTCAAACAGTGGCCATTAAGAGAATATCCAAAAATTTAATGGATCCAAAGTTACAAATACATGCGATTGCCGCTGAGACAGGTTCAGGTAAGACCATGGCCTACTTGATACCTTTAATAGACTATTTGAAAAGACAGGAGTTGGAAACTCCCGAATTATGGGAAACATTAAGAAAAAACGTTCTGATTCGGTCCATCATACTGGTGCCTACGCATGAATTGGTTGACCAAGTATACGAAACTGTTTCCAAGACGAAAACCTTGTTAGGCTTAAACTCTTTCAAGTGGGACAAGGCCACATCATATCGTGATTTATTAGAGAACATTAAAAATAGAATAGATATTTTAGTCACTACTCCGGGAAAACTACTGAACCTGTTCTCCATAAGAATGATAACTAGACCTGATAAAGTCTTGTCCAAAGTGGGTTTCGTAGTACTAGATGAAGCTGACACACTTCTAGATAGGTCATGGCTTGAAGAAACGCACTCCGCAATAAAGAGAATTCCTAACATTAATCACCTTATTTTCTGTTCCGCTACTATTCCTCAAGAGTTTAATAAAACAATGCAAAGACTATTTCCTACAGTGGTTCCTATAATGACACCCAGACTGCATAAGTTACCATTCGCTTTGGACTTTAAAGTTATAAATTCTGCCTTAAGTCCTTTCAAGGGATCCAAGATCAAAGCATTGGCACAAACTTTATATGCTATTTCAAATGATGACACGGAACCAGGGTTCGAGAAAAGATGCATTATCTTTGTTAACGAAAAAAAGAATGTTCCTGAAATTGTTAACCTATTGAATAAGAAATTCGGTCATAATGCCATCGGTTTAACTGGTGAAGATACATTTGAAGAAAGATCCGAGAAAATTATGCCCTTTTTATCACCACCGCGACCACTTTCGGAGGTGGTTGCTCAGAGTACTTCACCTCCCACTTCCTTGAAGAAATTTGAAATTCCTGATTCCAACATCGTCATCGGCAAATTGAAAAACACAAATTCTAATGGTACCGCACCCAGTAACAAGTCTTTGCATGTACTCGTAACCACCGACCTCATGGCAAGAGGGCTCAATTTCAAAGGTGTACGGAATGTTGTTCTCTACGATGTACCCAAAACGTCAATAGACCTGATACACCGAGTGGGCAGAACTGCTAGAATGAAACAGGGCGGCCGCGTATTTATGCTAACTGACAGTAAAACAAAATCTTGGGCTAAAGCTCTTCCAAAGATCATCAAAAAGCACCAGAGATTATCATGATAAATCTATATTCTTGTAAATATTATAACATATATACGAAAGGGTCACAATCACAGATACAATTTATAGATCGAGAGCCTTGCGTATAGCTTCTTTTTTTATAAACAAGTGCCTGGCTAGATGAACGCGCGAACAACAAAATAAATGATGTATTCATTTTAACATCAAAAGATTACGTTCGCCATTTAAGAAGTCACGAAATAGATACAGTAGTAAAGACAGATAAAAAAGAGTCGATTAGACAAGCAAAAATGATTGAAAAGGATAAAAGAACGATTGCTTTTATTCATCCAGACCTAGGTATTGGGGGCGCTGAAAGGTTAGTCGTCGATGCAGCATTAGGTCTACAGCAACAAGGACATAGTGTAATCATCTATACTAGTCACTGTGATAAATCACATTGTTTCGAAGAAGTTAAAAACGGCCAATTAAAAGTCGAAGTTTATGGTGATTTTTTACCGACAAACTTTTTGGGTCGTTTTTTTATTGTTTTCGCAACAATTAGACAGCTTTATTTAGTTATTCAATTGATCCTACAGAAAAAAGTGAATGCGTACCAATTAATTATCATTGATCAACTGTCTACATGTATTCCGCTTCTGCATATCTTTAGTTCTGCCACTTTGATGTTTTATTGTCATTTCCCCGACCAATTATTGGCTCAAAGAGCTGGGCTATTGAAGAAAATATACAGACTACCATTTGACTTAATAGAACAGTTTTCCGTGAGTGCTGCCGATACTGTTGTGGTAAATTCAAATTTCACTAAGAATACGTTCCACCAAACGTTCAAGTATTTATCCAATGATCCAGACGTCATTTATCCATGCGTGGATTTATCAACAATCGAAAATGAAGATATTGACAAGAAATTTTTCAAAACAGTGTTTAACGAAGGCGATAGATTTTACCTAAGTATAAATCGTTTTGAGAAAAAAAAGGATGTTGCGCTGGCTATAAAGGCTTTTGCGTTATCTGAAGATCAAATCAATGACAACGTTAAGTTAGTTATTTGCGGTGGTTATGACGAGAGGGTTGCAGAAAATGTGGAGTACTTGAAGGAACTACAGTCTCTGGCCGATGAATACGAATTACCCCATACAACCATATACTACCAAGAAATAAAGCGCGTCTCCGATTTAGAGTCATTCAAAGCCAATAATAGTAAAATTATATTTTTAACTTCCATTTCATCATCTCTGAAAGAATTACTGCTCGAAAGAACCGAAATGTTATTGTATACACCAGCATATGAGCACTTTGGTATTGTTCCTTTAGAAGCCATGAAATTAGGTAAGCCTGTACTAGCAGTAAACAATGGAGGTCCTTTGGAGACTATCAAATCTTACGTTGCTGGTGAAAATGAAAGTTCTGCCACTGGGTGGCTAAAACCTGCCGTCCCTATTCAATGGGCTACTGCAATTGATGAAAGCAGAAAGATCTTGCAGAACGGTTCTGTGAACTTTGAGAGGAATGGCCCGCTAAGAGTCAAGAAATACTTTTCTAGGGAAGCAATGACTCAGTCATTTGAAGAAAACGTCGAGAAAGTCATATGGAAAGAAAAAAAGTATTATCCTTGGGAAATATTCGGTATTTCATTCTCTAATTTTATTTTGCATATGGCATTTATAAAAATTCTACCCAATAATCCATGGCCCTTCCTATTTATGGCCACTTTTATGGTATTATATTTTAAGAACTACTTATGGGGAATTTACTGGGCATTTGTATTCGCTCTCTCCTACCCTTATGAAGAAATATAATGTCTACTTAAATAAACAATGTATACCCCCCGAAGAAAAAATAATTTACATTGGAGAAGAAATCTCTAAATGCAAATAGCGTAACTTGTCCACAAACATAGACGTGTACATGTTACTTCGGCGAATAATTTTTTATTACTCACTTCGTGAACATGCTGGATAACGTGCATGATTCAATTAATTTATTCTGCCATTGTAGGGGTTCACAGAATTTCCAATACCTACTTCAATTCTCCCGTTATTGCCAGAGACATTAATACCGGTAGATACACCTTGCCCGGAGCCATTGACGCTGTTGACACTAGGGGGAGATTGGATACTATTTACGCTAGTATTGGGAGAGCTTATGGAGGCTTTCATCGTCATGAGGTTATTGTTACCGTTTTTACTACTATTATTGTTGTGGGTGCCAGATAAATGGCTATCTTGATTTGATTCTTGCATTAATTTGGTAGCGTTGGCTAAATATGAAGCAGCAGCTTCAAACTTCTGTTGTTGTAGTTGTTGTTGTCGTAGTTTTTGTTGTTGTGATTGTATCTCCAGCGGCGTGAGACCTGTGTCTTGAGACTTGTGCTGCTGCTGCTGCTGCTGAATTTGCTTGCTCGACACATTGGCATTAAATGATGAATTCGTTGCCCCGCCGGGGAAATGATTGGGCACCATACCTTGAGTAGGTTGTTGGGTACTGGCCTGGGCCTGCGCTTGGGGTGAGTGATGTTGCTGCTGCTGTTGCTGCTGTTGCTGTTGTTGAGAAAGAAGCTGAGCCTGTAGAGCTCTCTGTTGTTGTAGTCTTTGTATTTGTTTCGGATTGAGGTTTTGGTTTGTGAGGTGATTAATTGGCTGTGGAGTCCTAACACGAAATTTGTAATCTGTTGTTCTATCCAAATCCAAGCATCCTACACGAGAATGGATCGCACCGTAACCTGGAGATGTATATCCTGGTTTCACAGAAAAGGAGGAAGCAAACATTTCCCTCATTCTAAAATATTTAGTCCTGTATCTAACTGACGATAGTACCGTTGACTCTAGTGGCAGTGGGAAAGATCGGGATACCCCATTTAGAACCTGTGTTGTTTCCTCTTCAGGAGTTAGGTTAACGTGTCCTATCTCATTGATATTGTTACCATTGTGTACAGTACTCTTACCACCATTTTTGGCTGATTTCCCACCATTCACATTTCTTTGCTTAGACCTTTGACCTTGTTTCTGTTGCTGAGTATGTTTTTTCTGCTCTTTTTGTATCTGCTTTTGTAATTTTTGTAATTCTTGTTGCTTAGCACGTTTCTCAGCAGCTGCACCAATTTTTGTTTGATGTTCTCTATGATAATCTGCTAGCAAGACGTCGTAGGGCTTGGAACGACCAGAGACAGCCCTCTTTGCACCCATTGAATGGGACTTACATGTCAGCGAACGTGCACAGTAACCACCTTCCGGCAACTCTACACCACACTGTTTGTTGAAATCAATTAAATGCTTTTCAGTTGGGTTTCTTTGTTTGACTTTCTTTTGTTTTTTTATGGAAGAGCTGAAGGTTTGAGGAGTCCCAGTTTTCGATCTTTTCGTGTCCATATTTGGTGTGTTCGCAGATTCCATAGATGTGGATCTTTTCAAAGGGTTAAAAGAAGAGTCATTCTTCTTGTAATTGGCACCATTGGAATTATCGTCGTCATCATCATCGTCATCATCATCTTCGTTGTCGTCGTTATCGTCATCATCATCATTGTTATTATCATTGCTATTGTCATCGTCGTTATTATTTCTCCCAGTTGATTCTACTCCATTTCGTATCGTTTCCCTAGTACTCTCATCTCTTGGATCTGTGCTACTTTTTCCAGATGCTCCCGCACAATGGTTTTCTAAGTGGTTTACAATTGCTGTCAAAGCTAAGGGTTTCCCACATTTTTCGCACACTCTATACTGAATCGGTTTATCCAAAGGATCTTCAATGAGTTGTGCATTCGGATTGAAGTATTTTTTTAGACTTTCGCGATTCATGTGATCATACTGCAAAGGAGTGTCCTTCGCGGACGACATTAAACTTTTCCATGAATCGTTGGAAGGACCACTTCCCTGAGATAAAGAATATTCCTCAATAACTTTGGGCTTAATTCCTTTAATCTCTGCATCGCCTGACCTCATTTTAGCTCTTTACTCTTTTGCGCTTCTCTTTTGCGCTTCTGTTGTGTGTTCACTATTCTTATTTTTTTGGTTTATTCCGTTTTGGTAAATTAATCTCTAATGAGCGATGCTGGATATCAAAAAGGTTCTAAATAGTAATTTAGAAATTATTTTACAGCTATGAACAACTATATACGCTCTTCAGCTCCACTTTCTTCTGTTCGTAATGATTTTTGTTTCAAAATTGCTTGTACCAGCAATCTAACATCCTATATTCATTCATTTAGCATTTGCATTATGACGCACCTCTGTTTTCTTCGGGTAACTGAGTGAAAAATATCCATATGCTGAAGCACGCCTATTTATCAATGTTTATTATATTAAAAACTATAGATGGCTCGATGAGGTCTTACGTAAGTTTTTATAGTCCTCGCAAACATGATCGATTAATTGGAAGGCAATGGTAGTACTTCCAGGTAAATTGATATCATTTTTGAATGGAACACGATACCCGCCGGCGTACTTATCCAAAGCTTGAATGATTTCAGTTGTATCAAACCATTGAGCATCCAATAATTCGTCGTCATGATTCAGGTTGATAACCTCATTTTTGGAATTGAATTGAACTATGCCTAAACAGCCAATCATCAAACTGCAAGGGTAAGGCCAGGGCTGTGACCGGACTATATCAATATTTTTGCATGAAATGCCTGTTTCCTCCCATATTTCTCTGATACAAGCCTCCTCTATGGTTTCTGATGGCTCCATAAAACCTGCTATTGTTGAATACAATACAAAATCACCGTACCTTTTTTTTGATCTTGCCAGACAACACTTAGAGTAATCCGAATTGGTCAAGGCTATAATGACCGTTGGATCAGTTCTTGGGAAGCAAACGTTATTAATTCTTGCATCTCTCACATTACAGTATACATTCCGATTTTCATTAGAACACTGAAGCTTAGTTCCTGCCTCTACTGGGAATAACGGAGACCCACAACCGGGACAGAATTTGTACTTTGCTAGCCAATCCAGATACATCTTACCTTGTGAATAAAGTGAAGCATCCTCATTTGTTTGTTTGAAAATGTGATCTCTGGTCACCTTCGGATAGGAAAAAATAGGCTCAAAGTCGACTTTCTTGAAGAGTGTGCTCTCAGTAACACGGATATCTAATCCAAAATATGGTGTTCCTTTGTAAGAAATATTAGACCATTCAAAATTAAATGCAGAATCTGTGCCTTCCAGGAGACCTAAAAATGTTACATTGATGCCTGATTCATCGCTTCTTGAGCGAGTTGTGTTCAATAAAGTAGTGTATAAAGGAACTATTGCTGACAAAATATTCTTGTAAGACTTTACAGAATTAGAAAGCTGAACTAGGTCACCATTTTCGGGCGAAATGAGGGCTTCCCCTTCGATAAATGTGATAAAAACGGTAGAGTCATGGTTCAATGATTTTTTGATGAACTCTTTCGAACATCTTAAGAACGAAACTCTGTTCAAGACATGCTGGCCAAAAAAAGTCACTGCAGTGGACATTCTCTCAACTAACCGTAGCGTAATCAAAAAAAATCAGGAGCAAAAAGGTACAATCTTTATCTTCTCTTTCGTTTCGCTCCTGCTCTTGCTCTTTATTCTTATGGTTGGTGGGCTTTATATTTCGAAGAAAAGCAACCGCTTTTGTAAGTTGGAAAAGTAGATTTATGAAGTGATAGATTAGCCCGTCTGAAATACTTATAACACGAAAACGAATGCCATAATGAAGTTGAAGATACTATAGAAAATAATAAGGAAATCAATCATTTTTATACATCTACTTGCAAGAAGCGATGTGGCAAAATATATAAAAGGCAGGACGAAAGAAGAATAAAGAGTTAAACATATTTACATGATATATTCCTTATTTTCTCGAAGAGAAAACAGACTATTTTGATTAACACGATTGGTAGATTGCTACAGTTTTAAAATCATTCTAAACTGACCTTAGCTCCTAAGTCTTCCAAGGTTTTCTTAATCTTTTCAGCATCATCCTTGGCGACATTTTCTTTCAAGACCTTTGGTGCAGCTTCAACGAATTTCTTAGCTTCAACTAATGAAAGCCCCAATAATCCCTTGACTTCCTTGATGACTTTAGCCTTAGTCTTAGTGTCGAACGAGTCCAACTTCACCGTAAACACGGTCTTTGCCTCAGGCTTAGCTTCTTCTTCAGCACCACTACCAGCTTCACCAGTGGAGCTAGGTACATTACCAGCACCTGCGCCTGCAGCGCCTGCCATGAATCCGCCCATAGGCATGGAAATTTCTGGAATGTTCAATACGGTTTTCAGCTCGTTGATTAAACTGGAAGTTTCCAAAAGAGTCAATTGTGAAATGTCCTGTACAATTTTAGAAATTTTAGGATCAACTGGCCTTACATCATCCTTATGTGATGGTGCTGTTGTAGTCGTAGAATTGAAACGGGTTGTGATAGTAATAGGAGAAATTAGCGCTGGTGTAACGCGCGTTTTCATCCAGATAGAAGAAGATCTCTTCGCTAGTATACGTAAGGACATACTGGGCGCTTATTTAATTGACTGTGTTTGCTGCTGACGGGCTGCTTGTCCTGTTCCTTCCAGAACTTACCGAGTTCTTGTTTGCCATTAGTTTGAGTTGTTTTATTGGACTTCAAGACATAGGGCGGGTAAGTTGAAAAATTTTGTCTTGGTGAATAGCGTTAAAGAGTAAGTCAAATGGAACAAGAGCAGATTCTAGGTAGAACGAAAGTTACAAAATCTAGCCAAAAGAGCAAGTTAAACTCCCCTTAAAACTGCTATGACTACGTTTAGATTTTGTCGTGACTGCAACAATATGTTGTACCCTCGTGAGGATAAAGAAAATAACCGGTTGTTATTTGAATGCAGAACATGCTCGTATGTAGAAGAAGCGGGCAGTCCATTGGTCTACAGGCATGAATTGATTACCAACATTGGTGAAACTGCGGGAGTGGTGCAAGATATTGGTTCCGATCCCACTCTTCCGAGATCTGATAGAGAATGTCCCAAATGTCACTCTCGGGAGAATGTGTTTTTTCAGTCACAACAAAGAAGAAAGGATACTTCGATGGTTTTATTCTTTGTGTGCTTATCTTGCTCACACATATTTACTTCAGATCAAAAAAACAAAAGGACGCAGTTTTCATGAGTGCTCAACGAACTTTCAAAATTAATGACAGAGGGAGAGAAAATGGGACTTATCTTCACGTATGTCTTGTATGTATGAGAAAAGCACTACTATTTACACCAGCCTAATCTACCGGCAAAAGGATGATGTGAAATAACAGGGGGAAGGAACATGAAAAAATCCTGATCTTAGCACCGATATATGTAATATAATAAGAACGATTTTTTATCTGTAACAGAAGTAGAAAAAAGAGTGTATACTATTGTTTTCTTTTTCTTCTTTAAAAAGTCAAAATTGTATAGATGCGTATATGTTCAGTATATAATTAATGAAGAAAGATGAAAATGTAATGAAAATGGACGAGAGATACGTCTAAGTTTGATTTCATCTATATGCTAATCTTCTGGCTTCACATACTTCAACTCGCCGTTCACCATTTTAATGTCTTTGAACTCTTCCAATAATGTGTTTCCCATTATTTCTAGCGATTCATGCGTTTGCATATCCTTTTGTACTGTTTGGTGCTGTTCGTGGTTATGGCCGTCGTGGGGCTGATTTTGGTGATATTGCAATTGCTGCGGTGGCTGCTGTTGCGGACCATATTGATGTGATCGTACTTGAGGTTCATTAGAGCTGAGATGACGATGGTCAACATGTTGAAAATCTATAGGATGTTGAGAACCGTGTGGGCCATTTTGTACAAATTTCAATTCGTCGAAGATTTTTGTTGAAGAGCTGCCAACTAAAGCTTCTTGTCTTAAAAGTGGGTTGCCCAGATCAGAAACGTTATGCTGAGTATTTAGCGAATGTGAATTGTTGTTTGGAACGCCGATGTTATTGTGGTTAGCAGCATCGAAGTGCGTCAAATATTGTAGAATATACTCATTATGTTCTTGGGAACTATTAGCAAATCTATCAATAATATCCTGGTTTTCCTGATGTGTTTCATTTGGGTCATGATGGACTGGGGGAGCACTACTAAGAATTTGGCTGAAATCTGCCTCTGAGTTCAAATATGGAGAATGAACAAAATCATCTGACTCTCCTTCAAATTCATTATTCGTGTTTGTAGTTAATGGAGAGAAGAGTATAGAGGAACAATCGTCCAATTGGTCGAAGACTTGTCTTGGATGGGTAGACCCGCTATGTGGATGCGGCGATTTGGTAAAAATGTTCGTAAAGTCAATTTCGTTCAAATTTGTTACAGTGTTTAGCTTGAAATCGGATGCCGGCAGTGGCAAGATTTCATTCAAATTGAAAGGATCATCAATATATCCTGAAAATGCTGTAGATGAGTGTTGCGAAGATGTTGGCGTACCGGTCTTACGCAGCCTTGATTTAGTTGTGAGAAAGTTCTGCATGGTGGTTCTTTTTAAGAGTGTGTCTTTATTCTTACACTGGCTTTTCGGTTTCCTTACGTTATTGGTATTGATACTACCGGTGTTATTTACAGAGGGTAAGCATGGCCTTTTAGATGCATTCGATGAATCAAGGGATATGGACGATACAGTTGAAGAGGATGCTGATGAAGTAACATTACTGTTAGTGGGCAATACGACATTGAAACTTTGTATTTCATTTGTTAAACCACAATCACAGGGGATTGTAGCTGTTGGAATGGGCAAATTGGCCAAAGTTCTGTATTCCAATTCGTCGAATTTCTTGATTGCATCTACGTCATTATCCTTTCTTAATTTTTCTTTGAATTTTTTGTACTCTTCGGAATCAGGGTTAAACTTTAGCTGATGTGAATGGTTATTGTTCATTACAACAATGCTCCATCTTTTCCTCTTTAACGAATAAGTAGCTCGTACTCTAAACGGACAGTTATTAAACCTCGATACACATCTTTTTTTCTTTGGCTTTATGGAGGATGTTTGATCGGGCGATGTTTGAGGCCCATTGGTTACTGTGGCATTAGAAGGACTCGCATATTCTAATTCGTCATCATTGATCTTGGATTTCTCGTCTTCGTGGTCCTGTCCTTTGGGCTTATCTTTTCTTTTCCTTCTCGCGTTCCTTCCCCTTTTAGCAGCTTTACACTTGAAGACAACTTTAAATGTGTCCGACCTTTCTATCACAAGTTCTATTCCTTGAGGATAAAAAATCTTTTGCAACCAAGGCTTAATATCGGACTTATCTTCAAAGTTGGGTACTGGATCCAGATGAATCAAATTGTTTTGATTCAGCTTTTCCACATGATGAATATGCCCAATAGTTTCCGTCGGCGATGTTGAGGTATGAACATGCTGATCACTATTGAGGGAATGTGTGCTTTTGAGATTCAGTGTCATTATGGGAGACGGCACTGCGGCTGGATTTCCACTTGCACTTGCACGACCCTCATTATGGTTGACTACATATTCACTAGCACTTTTGGGTAGAGCATATACAAAGGAGGATGAATGGCTGTCAGATGAATTAATCGGTGACGCATGTTCTATGTGAGCCGGATTGAAGCCTTCCATTGTCGTAGATTTTTCTGTTATTTTTTTGTTTTTAAAAATAGTATAACTGTTAGACTTGTATCAAAAACCTACGGTATAGCATGAATCGTCGTCTATCACTCCCAATTATATTATGATAATTTGTCTTCTTTTGTTGTTCCTATGGATTTACTCTTTTGCTAGGGAGTTTCTGTCGCTAAGAGGTTTGTCAATGACACCGAAAAGAGGATAATAGGTAATACTTTTTGTAACTGTAAAGAATATTAAATCGTTTTCACGGAATTGGCCTCTTCCCTATATTCTATCCGAGGTTGTGTACTGTAGCGGTTTATACTTCAACCTGTGAAAGTTATGTAATATGCGAATTCTGTTTCTGCTTGATAATCTGAAGAATATAGTCTCGAGCACGCGATGGAGCAGAAAGGGGAGAAATGAATACTGATGAGCTTAACGATGAGGAGGCCGTTTCCGTTTCTCTTGATTACCCTTTCATCCAACAGTCAATATAAGTACGCCAACTTGCGTTAAAACGGCCAATGTGACCCCAGTTCACTCGGCAAGCCCTTCTCAGGCTCTCACTAGCTCGAATAACGAGAACTCTTCACGACTCATCTACTTGGCATTTTCCGGGTGCAGTTCAACCTCACTCGCGTGCGGCGGTGTGAGGTGCATGGGTGCCGGTATTTTTTTTAGTTCGCTCTGCGCCTTACGCGATCAGCTTCGAGAACATACTATATTAAATGATTATATACGCTATTTAATGACCTTGCCCTGTGTACTATTTCTTAGCTCGTTTGGGCAGGCGGTGATCGTTGTACTCTGTCGGGTCCTGTATTTCGACTATAGCCGGTTCCGGTATTTCCTCCACAAATCTTTTCTTAGCGTTCTCGGGCGCCGTGTCGGCCTGGGTGGAATAACTGTGGTCATTAAAGCTTGGCAGGTTATCACTCACTTTAGTGTTTTCAGTGGCGCTGAACTTTATATCGGGGGACACCCTTGTACTTCCCTCACTAGTGTTATTGTCGTTTAGTGTGTGGTCATCTACCGTGAGGAAGGGCGTTAATCCGCTTCCATTTTCGCCTTGATTGACACTTGTACTTGCGTGCTCGGTGTCATTATCATTTGGCATGGGCAACGGTGTGGAGCCGCTGCCATTGGAGGGAACAGAATGAACAGAATTGGGGGAATTAGACTCTCCAGTTAAATAATCCTGTAAGTTGAAACCAGGGCTATTAACGTTGACAGCACTTTCCATATTGGAATTAGTGTTTGTCGAGGAAGTTTTGTTGTTGAACGACTTATTAGGATATCCAGGAGAAAGTATGTGAACCATATTTTCCAAGTTCTGGAGTCTTGCATCTTGTTCGTCTATATTTCTATGTACGTTGTCCAAAAAAAGATCACTTTCGTTGTGTTTATTGTCATTGGTATGAGAATCTTTTTTTAAATCATCATCAGAGAGCATCGTAAATCTGTTTGGATCAAAAGTGTTTTCACTCGTTTGGTTATTAGGATCTCGCGAGGTAAAAGGCCTAAAATCCGTTTCTTCTTCTTCTCCGTCATCAAAAGGAATTTCTGAAATTTTGCGGTCATTATTAGATTCGATATCAAAGGGCGTTAGGCTTGGATTCTCACTCGATGTCGAGGAATTGGCTCTATTTTTCAAAAGATACCTTTGTTTATAGGGCCTTATTGGCGAGCCAGCATTATTGTTGGAATTGTAATTGCTGAGATTGTTGGCAAGGTTGGTATTAAATATAATGTCATTAATTATGTCGTTGTTATTTTTGATGTTTTCATCTATATTTTTCTTTCTGTTGGTGGTATTAGTGCTAGCGGTGTCAATACTATTGTCATCATTGTTGGGACTCATGTTATTACGGGCGTTGGTTGTAGCATTGGTGAAAGAATTACGATCATCGTTTATGAAAGAATCGTTGGATTTTAGTTCATCTATAGTGCCTGTGTTGTCGCGATTTAACCCAATGTTATTCGCACTGTTTAGCTTTTCATTATTAACTTTCGGATCTCCCAGCCCGTCCATAATCATTTTGGGATCTAAGTGTGGGACTATAGATGTCAAGAATCTGAACATTTTTTCCAAGGCTTGCTGTTGGGTTCTATGTCTTTCCCTGGCCATCATATTCTCTTTCCATAATAACTCATTATCTTTGTTTATTCTTAGTAAATCTTTGGAAATTGCAATCTGGTTATATTTTATTTGCTCTAATTCCCCCAAAATCGCGGTGACATCATTCTTATCTCCAAGATTCGCTTCGTTCATTAATCTTAGTGTTTTACCCTGCAATAAATGACCATTGTTAAAAAATGAATTACTACTACTGATGTTATTATTGCTATTATTAATTCCTGCGGCATTGTCCAGAGGGATGTTGCTACCATTCGCTGGATTACCGTTACCACTAGGGCTACTATGGTTATTGGAGGAACCTTTCTGCCTGATTATTTTTTCCAGCAAATCTTCTCTACCTCTAATGAAGTTTTCATTTTCAAATTGCCACTTATCATCTGAACTACTTTGAATTGATCCTGACTTGACATCTTGAACTTTATGCCATCCATACATGTTCAATTGTCTTACAAAGGAAGCGAAATTGGAATGTTTAAAATATTTTGGTAAAATTTGGTGCACAAATTCCTCCCTATTCGTGACAATAAAAGATTTTCCATCCTCCGCCCACTGTATAAGTTTCGTATTAGAATCATCGTTTAACATGCTCCATAGTTTATTAACAAATGCAGGCCGTGATTTATGGGATTGATATCTTCTTGTGGTTTGGCGCGGTTGCGCGTTAGTGGTTCCACTTGACGGCTGTGCCCTGTACACAGCATGTTGTAGTAAATTGGGATTTTGCCCATAAGGAACTGGTGGATGCGCGAGTAACTTAGAAGATAATAATGTACTATTAGGATTAGTATTTTCTCTGCTATTGTGACCGTATAGATTGGTTTGGTAAATTCCCAATGGAGTACCTCTCCTTACTAAATGTGTACTGGTGGAAGGTTTCCTTGAGTCATGGAAAAAAGAGGAAGAAGGAACCGGCGATGCTGCTGACTGCGGATCCAATGAGGGGTTAATAATATCTTCAATGGCTGTGGAAGATGTAGTACTTGCATCGGTACGATCGGTCGTAAAGATATCGTTCGGTTGTAAGATTTTTTCAATGTCATCATCATTCAAGCTTGGTAAAGGCTCAATACGGGGAGCATCGCTCACGTTTGACTCATTGGTCGTCCCTGTATTTGCAGCATTATTCATGGCGCCAACAATACAGCTGTCTTTTTGTCTTTTTTGTTTCCTTTCCCTTCCAGCGCTGTTCGTAAAGCACACCTCTAACTCTTTGCCTTTATCTACCGGAACAGTACTGCTATTTGGTATTTGCTGCCAAGTGGCAAAATCTCTCCTAAAAATTTAAGTTATCTAGTTTTACACTCGCAAAGATAATGTGGTGAATGGGTTTCTCCCTTCTTTAACAACCCTATTTCAAATATAACTCTTGCGTTATAACACTCACTTCATATGCATGAACTGCATATGACTAGAAGTGCGCTTGTGTAAATGCCTTCACGGGTATATGACAAACCCTTTGCCTTAGGTTACCATTACATGAAGGACCTGCTTTACTTCGAACCGAGATATTTGCTAGAGAAAGCGCGACGCGCAATGAACCGTAAACAGGAATAACATGGTGTACGACTCAGTCTCATCTCAACGTCCTCCACAAAGGCATCACGGAATATAGATATACTACCAGACCGTACACAACTTCATTGAAACAGTCCTAGTCGGTACTGTTTGTTCAAGAAAACGCATCATCCAAGAAAACGTGTTGTTGCTACTGGCCTTAGTGGAGTATTTTTTTTGGCGGCTCCAAGGTTAAGAAAGAAAGCTTTACAAACAATTCTGTCTTTGACAACGTAAGTATGAGTAACGGTGCGTTTGATGCTATTTTTGAGTACGCATGGGGCCAAATTGACAAACCCATCAGTGGAGACTTTATATATGGTAAAGATTTGCCAAAGCTAATCGAGATAATTGAGAATATCTTTCAAAAGGCACAGAAAAGTGGTTCCTATGAGCTTCGATTGCCATTGTTTTCAGAAATCAATAAAGATTTGTTTCGCACGTTTTCTAATACAAAAACCTTCTTTAAAATACACAAAGAAGAATTTGACGATATCTTTTTCAATTTGGTTAATCACCCCCTCAGGGAAATCTTAGAAAACGCGTTCATTGGTGTAGATTCTATTCCAAGTGATTTTATCGTAAGTATGAATTTGAATTCACCTTCCAAATTTCTGGTTGAGAACAAGAGCAAGAATACAGAGGGGGCTGGAATTTCGACACCTAGGAAGAAGCTTACTGAATCACCTATCAAGCTGTTAAGCAGGAATAATATAGGAAAGGCCTTAGAGGTGCAGGTGGAGGAATTGAAAAGAGAACTAACTGCGAAACAAAGCCTCCTTCAGGAAAATGAACGACAAGTAAGCGAATTGAAAATAAGGCTCGAAACTTATCAAGAAAAGTATGCTTCCATACAACAGCGGTTCAGCGACTTACAGAAAGCTAGACAAGTGGAAGATAATCAAAATAGCTCCAGAACATCTGACCCAGGATCACCTCTGGTAACGGGAATCGATCAAAAAGCCATTCTGGAAGAGTTTAGAAGAAGATTACAGAGACAAACAGACACCATATCTTTCCTAAAGGATCAAATACGGCGAGAAAGGGGGCTCAATTGCAGTAACGATAAGGTATCACATTCAAAACGAAAACATGCAACCACTGATGGTGATGGGACTTTCAAGAATTTTATTTCCGCGGTTCCCTCCAACATATGGGTAAAAGCAACAATAAGAATTATAGTCTGTTTCGCTTTACTGGCAGGTGTCCTACCATACATTAGAAAATATGTATATGCTCATGACACACCATCCCAAAACTCAAGGTTACAATTATCATGGTGGGAAAATAGTGGCATATTAAGCAAGATTGTATGGTTCTTTGAAGATCAGACAGATTTAGAAACTGAATACCGTTCAAATGCCAATGTGGATGACGCATATAGTAGAGTATTCGGCATTTAAACCTTGGCCTTTGCACCGTGCCACTTCATACACAGTGAAAATAGTCACGTAAACCGTTCATGATATCCTTCAATTCAAAATAATTCAGCATTGATGTGCGTCTACGACAATCGCTAGTCCTAACTTTATTTTTTTTTTTTTTTACATCTGCCGTCACCCCTGCGATGAACGAGAAAAAAACCGCCTTTCGAAGTATAAAAAGGATGAACTCGATATTTCAGCAACACATTCTTTACCTTGGTCTTTTCTCATTTTGTTACAAAAATATATACTTATAATAGCACAGGTTTTATTATTTTAGATATGCATAACACAAAATAATGTGCGTGGCAGCGTTGATAATAACGAGCTAATGTCTTATATCTCATATGAGTTCATGTGATATTTCATGTTACAGCTCAGATGCGTAAACTCTCTATCCAAGATGAGGAATAGGATAAAGAGATGTATTTATTTAGTGATGATACTGCCGATTCTGGCATTCCAAAAAGTGACTAGCAAAATTGCGATGTTGTCAACTTAAATTACACCATCTTTCGGGGCTGATATTTAATACATCTATTTTATCCATTCTTCTACGTATTACGTTTGTAGCTTGCCCAAAAAAATATCTTGCATAATTTGTACTCCAGTTCACATCAGTTGAGTAGAGAATAGCTACTGATCATATAAACACCCACACATATTTATAAATCCGTACCTTTCCTATATATATATTTTTTCAAATTTTGTCTGAAATTCTTTCTGCAGGTTTGTCGCTGCCGGACGCGACTTCTGAGAATCATTGCCATCTGTATCTGTATCACTTTGACAACTTCATCCTTTCTGAAATATTGAAATAATCAAGACACTAGATCTGCCTTGTATTGTCTTCGGTTCATATAAATCCAAATAACCAACCAAGCAAATTAAGATCACAATGGCCGCTGAGTATGTATACGAAATCGTCTATTTTATTACTATTTCCTAAAGTATCCAGAGAAGTATACTAGTTTCCGCAAGTTACGTTGAGAAAAAGGAGCAATTCTGCTCTAATAGCATTTGCACTCACACTTACATTTATCTTCAACTTGTGACTATTCACAAGATGATTTTCCGTAGGGGATTACCTTCACAGGGTCAAAGACAATTTTAGTTGATGAATTTGAGGAAAAATTTGAAATATCTTGATTGTTGCCAAAAATTTCACCGCCGACCTTGATTAGAATATTTTCTCAAATTTTCATTTCCTAAGTGTCTCTGTTTCACTCCCTTCATTCGAATGAAAAGTGGTGTTTTCAATTCGATGTAACTTCGTAGAAAAAAGTTTTACTTGATGGTCATACAAACCTAATTCATTTTATTTTCGGTTATGCTAACAAAAATATTTTATTATTTGTATTATTACAGAAAAATCTTGACCCCAGAATCTCAGTTGAAGAAGTCTAAGGCTCAACAAAAGACTGCTGAACAAGTCGCTGCTGAAAGAGCTGCTCGTAAGGCTGTATGTTAAACTTTTGCTTACATTTATATTTTATGCTGCAACACATTTTCTTACTGGGATATATGTGAGTTCACGTGCGTCGCCAATTTTGATAAGTATCATTCGAACAGTTGCAATATTCTCAACACCTGTGGTATCATTAGGCTAATGGACTATTTGTTACGTTCTGTTTGTTTTCTCATTTTATGATGAAAATCCATTGTATCCCAATACATATTCGACTAGTCATTGACGATGCTGTCGTAACTTATCACCATCTTTCGACTGATTATAAGAAAAGAAATAGAAAGTAAAATAGACCAGAGAGTTAAGGTATTAAGGTTACAATTATTGCCGTGTTTCCAGTGTCAGAAAAATCATTGAGTGATAATGCCGTGTAACAATTTTTAGCATAAAATACTGTGTTTTCTATCTGGTATTTTTTTACTAACATCAATTTACTGTTTTTTACTTTTTATTTTCATTTAGGCTAACAAGGAAAAGAGAGCCATTATTTTGGAAAGAAACGCCGCTTACCAAAAGGAATACGAAACTGCTGAAAGAA